>Ga0325414_1003631_pt1 | contig 16086 bp, 7 predicted proteins | sample PopdelMetagenome_8_FD_206183 | JGI IMG/M metagenome (GOLD analysis project Ga0325414, IMG submission 206183) | Populus deltoides microbial communities from Bellville, Georgia, United States - Leaf-PdKOR-R3 | ecosystem: Host-associated > Plants > Phyllosphere > Phylloplane/Leaf | place: USA...
TAACCTGATTTTAGAGAGTGTTTGAAATTGTGTTTTTAAAATAATTTTTTATTTGAAATAAATTAAAATAATTTTTTTTAGATTTTCTTAAAAAACTTTGTAGTAACTAGGAGCTTAATAAAAAAACATACAAGGCCATAGGTTTTTTGGCTGAAGGCAAATATTATAAAAAATTATGAAGTCTTAATGTTTCATTGTATATACAGACTCAAAACATTATGAATTCCTCTAGTATAATGACTCTTCTTCTCTTCCCAAACAAAAATAATAAACTAGACATAAGGATAAATTTGTATTTTTTTTTTATTAGGATTTATTAGCCATTATTATATTAATTCAGGACAATTCTATCTTTTTTTTAGTAAGTAAAATGACTTAATTACTTAAAAGCAAAAATAACTAAACTAACATCCATGAGCTTTTTAGTCTCTTTTCTTTTTTAAAATACAATAAAATGATTGAATTATATTTTAAAAAAAAATTACTAAAATTGAGTTCAAGGGTTATTTGTATTTTCATTATGTTTTTGTTTTTTTGTTATAATCAGATTGACTTGGGAGTAATTGGGTAATTGAACAAGTAAAAAATATTATTTTTTTAAAAAATAGTAGATGCATATATTATACGCATCAACGAGTGGATTGTTTTCTTATCATTCAGGTAGTGTGTATGATATCTCACGGTAGACGAAAGCAGGTTTTCACAACAGCATTCGAATCCTCTCGGTGTTCTTGCTATCCTAGGCGGTGCGTGTAGCCAATGGACCTCTAGTTTTGTGTTCACGGGCTTTTTTTTTTTTTTTTATCTTTCCTTCTTGATTTTCATGCCTAACCCTTCAAGTTTTAAAACAACCTTTCAATTTATTTTTTCTTCAAATTTGATCATTGTTCTTTTTATTACTACTTGTCTTATTTGAAATAATTTATAAAAATAGATTTTTTTTCTAATTTCATCATTTGATTTTTTAATCTATCAGATTTAGTCCCTATTCTTATTATTATTTTGTTTTATTTGAGATAATTTTTAAAATTAATTTTTTTTTAATGATTTCATCTTCCTTTCATTTTTTTTCCTAATAAATTTGATCATTGTTCTTTTTATTACTATTTTTTTTACTTTGACAAGTTTTGAAATTGATTTTTTTTTATTTCATCTTTTCACATTATTAGTTGGGAATTAAGCTTAAATCTAAGATTTCACGGGTAACCTAGGTTTAAAAAATTCATCCGGGCTTATTTATTTCATCCATAATTTTTTTATTAGCTTTTTATATGGTTTTTCACTAACTTTGAAAGCAACCTGGATTATCTTGAGTTTTTTTGTTGATTAAATTAAATTAATTAATTAAATAAACATAACATTTTGTTTTACTTTATAGACTATTACTTTTATAACACTGCAATCTCTTTCAATGTTATCATATAATATCTCACAATAGAATTAATAACTATATTGATGATCTTTTTCCAGTGGTAAGATAATATCCACAATAAAACAATAATAAATCTCCAAGAAGTTTTTTTATTTTCCCGCATATAATATTAATAACTCATTTTTTATTGTTAATTATTACCAAAAAATTTTTGCTTTATTTATTATCAATATTTTTTTAATTATATTATTAAATTATCCAAACTGATTATATTCATTCGAGTCAATAATCAGTCAATAATCAAGATCTTAAATTTTCCTCCTTTAAGATCGTTAGTGTTACCTAAATATATATATATTTTTTAACATGAGGAAGAATTTGAACCAGTCCACGGCTTGCACGGGCCACCGCAAATCACCTATCTAGTAGTCACAAAATCAGCTCAACTATCCGAATTCAAAACAGAGTTAGCCTCTCCAAGTTATTGATGGTTTAACCCCGTTTAGTTTTGCAAGTTCTGTTACAAACTTTTTAATAACTACAATAGAAAGAAGCCTGGGGATGCAGACGGAGAGAGACTTGGCATGAATCAATCCAAAGCATATCAGCAGCTTCCAGTACAAAAAAGAGATGTAAGATCATTGGCGACGCTAATTACAACTTTGATCTGGATCTTTTCTTGTTAGTCATACATCAAGAACCACTGTCACTAACCACGAATTCTTAGACACCAAAGTAGTCCTCTGGGACATGGAATTTCAATCCAATAACCTGCATCCAAAACAAACCTCATTTAACTCTTGAGCAAATCATTGAACCAATTGTCAACAGTAAGCAAAACCAATTTTCATTACTAATCCAGCCACTTATAAATTGAAACGCAAACAGTACAGACAAATGAAGGATAATTTATTCAGGAAATAAGGATAAATGATCTTCTGTGGATGATCACAATGTATGCATAACTGATAAATCTAACTATACCTTTGCAAATTTTATGTCAGCATCGCTATGATCATTGGGTCTCCCTGCTGCATCACCAACATAAAAGGATCTACAAACGCACAAAATGAGAAGCCATATCAAACCACCATTCTGGTTCATAAATTAGTAACATTCTATAATTCCACAACTACACAAGATTGTTGGTGGGAGTAACGATAATACAGCCTTAAAAAGTCCTTCAAATGTTGAGAGTGATATCTTATAAAGCCAACAGGCCCCAAATAAAGAAATGAAGAAATTAAGGGAAGAGGAAAATAACTGATCCATATCAATGGAGATGCCAGAGTTAAAGTGTTTCTCCATAACCTGCCACATTCCAGGTTTGGGTTTGCGGAAGGGATCTTCTACTTTACCATCATACCCACAAGCTATAAAAACCTGCATGCAGACATTGCAAGTGAATTATTTCAATATGCTAATGATTATTTCCATGTTCTTTATACCAAATGCATTACTATCTGTGTCAGATCCATACACTATGTCAGATGACAAGGGACTACAAGTGATGTGAGGGCTGTGGTAGATTACAGATGAAGAACGTGTTTTCATACAATAGACTAGTCAAAACCATCAGTCATGACCAAAAAACATAGCCAATGATAAAGATCTTCATAGGCAAGAGGATGTTAACCAGCTAGTCATTTGCTCTTCTTGCAGTACTTAGAATAGATATAACCGATCCTAGGAGAAAGAATCAGGCTGAGTAGGGCCATCCAAATAACACGATCTTACGAGTTGAAATTTCAGAGGCACCTTGTCAAGAAACTAACAATTCAGAATTGATGAGAAGCCAAACAACTTTGAATCTTTTGAGATAATATCAGAAAAAGGTCAGGGAAGTTGAAGCTATCAATAACTTCCAGGGAGACTAAAAGCATTTGAAAATACTGGTGTCTTTGAGTAGATATGGTTGAAAATCTTCGCTTTAATATCTTATTTTTCTCTCAAACCTCCCTGAACAAAAAAAAAGGACAAATTTTCAGCTATTGCATCACATGACAAAAAGATGCTACATGTAGTCAATTAAGAAACAACGAATGACTGTACAGGCTGATCTTCCAGGAGTTGGAATTCTACAAAATGTTCGCGAAATTCATATCTTAATGTCATCTACCTAAACATGTGTTGTCATCTCAAGGACACAAGGTCCTGGGTTTCATAAGGATAATATATGTCAACAGAGATTCCATCAAAAGAACAAAAATAATAAAACAAATCAGCAGAATGAACAAACCTGGATTGGAACCTTGACATGCTTGATGAAGTTGTTTAGGCGTCCAATTTTTGAGTCCACAGCTACCTGCCTTTTGTTCTTCCAGCGATCAATATTGGATTCATTCGTGAATATAACCTAAACATGGCATAAATGACATTTTAACAGCATAAACAAATTAACAGGAACAAAATCTGGTGACAAGAAGCTGGAAAAATACTTTTTTAAATCAAATTTTAAGACACAAAGCCTTTGCAAGAAAACAGACAGACCAGCTTGAAGCCATCATTATATAAGCTCAGCAGCTTCTCTGGTATTGAGGAGAACATGATGGACCAAGCATCTGCACCTACTCTGAAATCAAAGAAGCATTATGAGGCAATCCATTACATTCTCAATTTGATCCTTGTATGCAATGGAAATTCAACATAAGACTTGGAGACAGCCACTCAAAGAAATAGAGGGTTAAAGATTCCAAGTTGAAAACTCTGCCCAAGTGTCTGGTCACTAAAACTGATAGTGGAAGCAATTAATCACATGGAGCAAAAGGAGAAACCCAAGAAAATACAACTTCATAGAAATCTGCAAAAGCAAAAACTGTTCAATGGATGACTTAAAAAGGGGGTGTATACCTCTTGACAGATGTTTTTGCGAGACAGCCATCAAAATCAAATGCAGCAATTTTATTCGAATCATGGAGACCATCATCCTGCAAAATGCTGAAGTTAAGTTTTCACGTACACACCAACAATGCTTTGCGAGCACAAAAAGAAATGGCATATTGCATCTGAACATTACTAAGAAAAACTTAGTCTTACTTTACTCATGCATATATACAAGAACTCTACACCTTTCAATTCAAGATGGTGAAGGAAATCAAACAAAAACAGAGGCAAATGTTACTCTTTCCTTGGGCCATGCTTTGAACCATAAGATATATGGAAATTCAGTTAATCTGCAAGGGTGTGTAGTGTGGCTGGACATGGGTGTGTCTTAGCAGCATTGCCCAAAAATAAGGCCAACAGCTCACCCGTTCAAGAAATATAATTGTCTGAAATGCCTTCCATTTAGGTAATAATGTAGCGTCCTGAATCAAAAGGAAAGCATAAAACAAGTAAGAAACACAGACTTTTTCCAAACATGGGAAAGGCATATAAACAGAAACAAAAGAAAGTTGATATATGAAAATGAAGTCGGAAAAAATACAACAATATGCATTCAGAATATATCTGACCTTATAATTGTCCCTAACATCGGAGAGTGAAAAGGCTATGTCCAGGCTGGCTTCCTCATTAGCTATTGACAACTAGAAGCAATGATGTTCAAAATAAAATAAATAGATTTCCAATTGAAAATGAAAAGTTGTATCAAGAAAAGTAAACCACCATTGGAATATGCCAACAAATTAAGGACTTTATAAATTAAACACTCAGAACATCACAAGACAACCTTCCAATTGAGAACTTGGCAATTAAAATCATAGAAACATAAATTTAGAGAGGAGAAAACAATAACAAGTAATGAAAACAAGATAATCTACCTTAGTTTTCTTTGTATTTATTTTCTCCAGTTCACTTTCTTCCGCATCTTCATCCGTTCTCTGAATCAGGTTATGAAAAAATATCAGCAATACAGATGTATGCGCAGGAGTACAAACATAAAGATAGCTGAGTTTTTAAGATATCCATATGCCCTTGATACCTTGGAACTTTTCCGGCTTATTTCAACATCTTGATCTCCATTTGAAACCTGTAATGTTGGAATATGTGTTAATTAGAATAGATAGATGCTTATAGAATAACCCTCTAGAGTCCAACCTGTACATCCCACCACACATTCGTCCCAAAATATAAACAAAAAACAGCACGCTAAGAACACAAATCCTTTGGCAATTTTTATATGCGCATTGTAAATTCATCCAGCCAAGACCACATATACCTTTGTCTTTTCTAAAAAAAAAACATTAAACAATAAAAAAGGGGAATTTTCGTACTATAAATGAGAATTTTCGTCTTAAATCTCTCAAGCTGAACCAGAGGAACACAGCAAAACTAATAACCATGACAATTACAACAAAATCATCATTAATGTCATAACAAACCCTAGCTAATACTCCATAATCATCATAACTGCCCAATTAGAATACAACCAGTTGCCATGACGACAAACCTAAAAACATCGACTGCTGTTCGTGTTCATAAGGAAGAGCATCAATAAATATTAATTAATACCTGCTCCGCCAATTTCTTCAGAGCTTCCTGATCACAACTCTGCAAAACACGATCAAACGGTTAAATTCTCACTTACCATTAACCCGTAATTTTTTATAATTAAAACCAAACAACATAAAAATCCCCAAAACCCCACAGAAACCCTAAAACCAAAAAACTACCTGGAGAGAATCAAACCCTCCAATGTGCTCGGTAGAGTCAATCTTGTCAGAGAAGCAACCCAAGTGATGCCATTTGGTCATATCAAACCCTCTTGAGTCTCTACTGACCAAACCCAACCTGAGGGCCTTAGCAGATATTGCTTTCGAGCATGTCTTGCACGATGACCTGCTCGATTTCGCGTACTCGGCGATGATTCTGGCTTTTGAAGTAGGAGGCATTGCTCTTTTGGGGTTTTGGAGACTGGAACAAAGACTAGAGTATTTTGTAATTCTGAAAAAGAAAAGACAAGAGTTTTTGCTGTTGGAGGTGAGAGCTGTACAGTATTGGGCGAGCATAGAAAAGTTGGGTCCTTATCGGAAGTCGCTTAGCCAGCGGGCTATTAGCCTCAACTTCTTCCCGCCAGTTTATAGGAGCCGAGCGAGCGAGCTACTTATCGTATATTATATTATATTATAGAACTAATGTGAAAATTAATGTGAAGGCCCGGCTAGCGAGTTTAAAAGAATAAATAAAAAATCCCAAAAAAAAATTAAAACCAAAACCCAAATCAACGAAATATCTGGAGATGGAGATGAAATTGAATAAAATCAATAAAAAAATAAATAATAATTAAAAAATAAAAATCAAATTTAACATAAAATTAAATTAAATATTGATGTATAAAATTAAAAAAATAAATCAATTAAGAAATGATAAAAAAACAAATATTAATTAAAAAAATAAGGACTAGATTTAACATAAAAATTAAATAAAATACAATATTAAAGAATAAAATTAAAAAAAATAAAAAAAACCAAAAAAACTAAAAGAATAAAAACTAAATTTAATATAATAAACAATTGAAAGGATTCTTTTAATTTTTATAAGCAAACATTATTCCTAAAGAGAGGTGGGAAAAAAGGTCCTATTGGAACCCACCAACATGAATCTTCCAACAAATGACCACCCGCCTAGAAAAGCCTAGCATAATATTTCTAACATTGATGTGAAAGCTGTTATTTGGCATCATATTGATATCTTATTAGTGCTTAAACTCATAGACGCCTTCCACTAGCTGACACGTGAGATGCATGTACCAGCTAATTTGCCATGCCCGTTTACCATAGTCATTATATTTGTTTTAGTTTTAATTTTGGTTTCTTAACACTTAAATGTTTTAATTTAGCCAAATTTTGTTTTATTATACAAAACCGAGTATTAACCAAGCACTAGAATTTTCCCTCGTCATTGTGAGAATTCCATGCCTAGACAACCAAAATAAAACCACCAAATTAAATCTCAAATAAAATCAATGTGCAAGGATCAAAATAATAAAAAATGTTAAGTGTCAAAATCAAATCCCTTCATTGACCTTGTAAATTAGTCTATGGTTTCAGTAAACAAAAGAGACTCAATATTTGTCTAAGCTTCGAGTTTAGTTTCCAAATCTCCAATTCTTACTAAACAATAAAGAATTATATTTTTGTTAGCCTAGAGGTCTTTAAAATTTTATAGTTTATTTATTTTTTTATGATAACAACAATTAGTGGATTTAATATGTATGTTAAAGGTCTTAATATTGTAGGAATCTATACACATCATTTAAAGTATAATGAACTTGAAGATGTCTAAACATGTTTTTAATGTAATCAAGTCTTTATAAAATTTAATTTGACATTATAAAATGATTTTCATTCAAAAATACCTACATTGCCAAAATTCCCTACATTGCCAAATTCATCATCCAATTTATTTTTATTACCAAAACTTATATAGTGATAAATAACTATAAAAATCATGTTAATCATATATTTTGGTATTATCACTCAATTCACTTTATATTAATAGCAAAGCTTCTTATCTATTTTTAGCGAAGAGAATTTATCACATGTGTTCTTATACTATTTAACTATTCTTAGCTAAGGAGGAAAACTTATAATTTTAAAATAAATGTGTCAAACACTCAAGTTGTTTTGTAACAACAATTTTTCTCTAAAAAATGGTGTCTTAGCCATTTATAACAAATGAAAAGAACACAATGAAAAGCCAAATTTCTTATCCTTATTTATTCTATACGAGTAACGGCTAAATTTCTCCTATAAATATCATTCTTTGACTTCATGAAAGTACTCTCACACTTTCTCATAATTTTACAATCTTAAATGATTTAATATTCTAAAAGATTTTACTCCAAATTCTATTATCCTAAAGTTTTAAACCATAAATTGCATCAAATTCCTCTTTCACATCTTGAGCTAAATCACATCTTTATAAAGAATTGAACTTAATCCTTTATAATATTATTTTCTGAAGTGTGATAATTCTTGTGAGAGTTTTACCTATTATGAAAATATAAGTGACACTTGAACCACTTGGATAATCTTTGGTTGTAAGCCAATTCAGAGGGTTAGATCTTGATCCTAGGAAATTATTGTGAAAAGTTTAATCTTGAGCCTTGAAATAAAACTATGTAAGATTTTTAAAATTGATTCTCAAAAAATATTAGTGTATTCAGTAATTCTCATCCACTAAAAAGATCATTAATTGGTAGTGAATACATGAACATAGTTTCAATAAGTGGAGTAAATGGTTGTCCAAACCACTACAAAATTTGGTGTGTCATTCTCTCATTATCTATCTTATTGTATTTGTGCATCGATTAATTGTATATCGTTGTTGCCAAAATTTGAGGTGGTGTTTTTCATAAACATTGTAAAATTCAATTTAGCCTTAATTTCAACACCCTCCCCCATCTTAAGCTATTTTAGATTTTCAATTTTTTTAAACTGACTAACAATCGAGTGACAAAATATTTCCCTCACGTTGCAAGGCCCTCACCGAGCATCAACCGAGCTATTTTAGAATTAAAACTTGCTGTGTGTGTTTGGTAATAAGGTGCATAGTGCTTTTGTGAAAATGCTTTTCAATTAAAAATGTTTTAAAATAATGTTTTTTTTTTTGCAGATTTTTTAATTTTTTACATCAACACATCAAGATCATTAAAAAAAACTAAAAAGACATTAATGTAATGTTTTTTTAGGTGAAAACGTATTTGAAAAGTACTTTAAAAAGTTGTTTGAACCATAAAAACATACACTCATCTAGTGAACCTTCATTGTATCCTTAATAGTTTTCATTTCATAAACTAGTTGAACGCCCCTCGATTACGAGGATGATAAACATTGAGTTATTTGTTTTTTTTCATTAAATTGAATGTTAAACTCATGATTCTTTAGATATTTGACTTCATACATTTTTTTTATGGATTAATAATTAGTTTTTTCAAATAATCAAAATATATAATTATAAATAGAAATTGAATGTAGACCAACCAAATTATGAAACAAAATATGATAAAATGTAATGTCTTTCACATAATATTATGCTTTGATTATTCCATTTATACATTCATTTGAACACTTTATCATATGAGAGCAACAAAGAAAAAATTATCTTATATTTTCCTTCATTTCTAACATTTCACTTTATATTTATAGTTATCTTATATGTTTTTATATCCACCAAGTATTTTTTATTCATAATTTTTTGAGAATCGATATTGTAAATTTCTTTTTAATCATATTCTTTAAAGAGTTGTTGCTATAATTTTTCTTTTCTTATATTTATAAATTAATCATATTATTTAGGACCTTTAATTTTTTTATAGCACAATACAAAATAATTAAATATTTAGAATTAAAAAGTCATGCGAAAAAAATGACACATTTTAAATATATGCAAAAAATAATTATCAATATCTTGTTTCTAAGACAATCACCACTAGAATAGTTGTCTCATCACCATTATTAACACCACTAATCACCTTGCTATCATTTTGTTACCATTATCTACATTTGCAATTTAGATAATCATAATTATATTCACTACCTTACAACCATTGAATGACCACGTCATTATTGTCCCTCCACTTCTATCACCATCTTTGTTGGCTTTTGCAAACATAACTATTGTTGCAAAGAACATCTTGATGAGTTGATTAGAACTGATATGGGTAAAGTAAGAAAGAATAGTCACCACCTAGTTTTACGATAACTAAGAACCCTAATTGATTATATTAAAAGAAAGGAAAAAATCATTATAAGGCAATATAACTAATATAGATTACTTTATATTTGTTTTTAATAATATTTTCACATTATGACGAGCCCATAAAAGCAAAAGCTTATTTGATGTTAGGTATATATAGGTTAAACTGAAAATACTATTCTACCCTTAATAAATAAGACTACATAAATATTATTTAACATCTCCCCTCAAACTCACGATGCGGCAGCTATAAACATTGAGAGTTTGCTAACCAGAAAACAAAAACAAGAGATGGAATGCGTCTTGGTAAAGAAATCTGCAATCTGCAAAGAAGAAGGAACAAAAGGCAAAGCAATGGTGCCATGTTTGAGATGATGACAAGTAAGATGACAATCGATCTCAATATGCTTAGTTCGCTCATGAAAAACTGAGTTGTGAGCAATCTGAATAGAGCTCTAGTTGTCACAATACATAAGAGTAGGATGAGAAAAGAAAACTCCCATATCAGCAAGTAACCAACATAACCAAACAATCTCTTTGGTAGTAGATGCCATGACACGATATTCTGCTTTGGTGGATGATTGAGAAACAATAGATTGCTTCTTGCTTTTCCAAAAAATAAGAGAATCACCTAAAAAGATACAAAACCCGGTAACAGACTTGCGATCTGTGGGATCACTACCATGATCAGCATCAGAGTAGGCACACAACTCCAAGGAAGAGGTGGATGAAAGTAAAAGACTGTGAAAAACTGTACCCCGAAGATATCGCAAAATACGAAGAACAACTGCCTAATGAACAGTAGTAGGAGAAGCAACAAACTAACTAACAACATGAACAACATATGCAATATCTGGACGAGTAATGGTGAGATATAGCAAACTCCCAATGATAGTGCGGTATAAAGTAGGATCTATCAAAGGTAAACCATCAGAAGAAGAGTACCTTGCGTTAACCTCAATGGGAGTATCTACAGTCTTGTTATCAGTAAGTTTAGCCCGCTCAAGAATATCTGCAACATATTTCGACTAAGAAGGAAGGTAACCTCTAGGTGAGTATGCTACCTCAATACTCAGGAAATATCGAAGATAACCCAAATCCTTCATTTCAAATCGTCTAGCCAACTCTGTCTTCAAAACTGAAATACTATTAGTGTCATCACCAGTAATAATCATGTCCTCAACATAAAAAGACAGAATGATACGAACTGTATCAGTGCACTTAATAAAAAGAGCAGAATCATGATTGCTAGAAACAAAGCTAAGAGATGAGATCACAGTAGAGAATTTCTCAAACCAAACACAGGGTGCTTGTTTGAGACCATATAATGCTTTCTTAAGCTTACAAACATATCCAGAGTCATATGAAATACCAAGAGGGGGTGCCATATAAACTTCTTCTTGAAGATTTCCATTCAAGAAGGCATTTTTAACATCAAGCTGAGAAATATGCCACTGATGAATCGAAGCTACGATAATAAGAGTACAAATAATAGTCATTTTTGCAACTGAGGCAAATGTCTCCTCATAGTCCATACCATACTGTTGAGAGTATCCTTTTGCAACCACTCTAGCTTTGTATCGCTCAATAGACCCATCAGAATTAGTCTTGATCTTATACACCCAACGACAACCAACAACACTCTTACCAGGAGGTAGAGGAACCAGATCCCAAGTATCTATCTTATGCAAAGTAGAAAGTTTCTTATGCATAACTTGCTGCCAAAACGGATTAAGAATTGCCTCTTTATAGGAAGAGGGCTCAAAAAGACAATGAATAGAAGCTAAAAAGGAAGTAAATAATGAAGAATAACAAGAATAAGCAAATTTTGGTAGTTTTGTAGACTTACGAATGCGGATGGACTGACGTGGAGGTGGATCCACAATCTCAGATGAAGCTTGAGGGGCTGTAGATGAGAATGGAGCTTCAGGTGTGCTAGAGAGTAAAGTATCAGTACCTGTAGAGTTATGAGTACAAATTGATCGAACATGGGGAAAGGTATCATTACCAGAATCCTCAGAAAAGGGATCTATACGAATAATATCAGATTTAGTCAGGCTATGAGTAGTGGATGGAATAGAAAAGAAAAATATATGCTTAAGGAAGACAACATGACGAGACACATAAAGTTTCTGAGTTATTGGGTCAAAACAACGATACCTCCTTTTACCTTCACCATAACCCAGAAAGACACAAATAGCGGATCGAGAGGATAGCTTATTGCGTTCTACATGAGGATGAAGAACGAAACAAGTACAACCAAAGACTCTAAATGAGGAATAATCAGGGACATACCCATATAACTTTTCAAAAGGAGATAGACCCGAACTATGAGAAGATGGAATTGTATTAATCAAACTTACAACAGTAAGAATAGCTTCTCCCCAAAACTCACTAGGAACAAAAACAGACAACAAGAGAGAACGAGCAGTTTCGACAATGTGCCTATGTTTTCTTTCAGCAACACCATTTTGCTCAGGAGTATCTGTACATAAAGTTTGGTGGATGGTTTCATCTAAGGTAAGCAATTGGTAAAATTTATTAAAGGTGTATTCTCCACTCAAATCACACCTAAAGCATTTGATCATAGCAGAATGTTGAGTTTTGATAAGAGCTCGAAAAGCTGCATATATCTCAAAGAATTCAGAACGATGTTTCATTAAATAAACCCAACAATAACGAGTATGATCATCAATAAAAAAAACATAATATCGAGACCCTCCTTTTGTGGCAACAGGAGAAGGTCCCCATACATCAGAATGAATCAAATCAAATGGTGAAGATGAAACAGAAATACTTTGATTAAAAGGTAAAGCAGAAAATTTTGCCAGTTTACATCCACTACAATCTGAAATGTCACAAGTTTTCAAATTTCCTAAAGCTCCTGTGGATGCCAAAAATCTCAAACGAGAAGATGAAACATGACCTAGACGGGAATGCCATAAATAAAAACTAGAAGATGAAAGACTCAAACGAAATGAAGACAAATCAACAGTAGTAGTAGCAGCGGCTGCAGCAGCAACTGGCACTTTTAACTCATCCAAAATATATAGTCCATTCTCCCTACGGCCTGTCCCAATCAGCTTCTGAGACTGCAGATCCTGTACACAACAAAAAGAACCAGAAAACATGACTAAATAATCACCAGAATCACATATTTGACCAACAGACGCAAGATTCAATTTGAGTTTTGGAATAAGATAAACATTAGGGAGAGACAAGTGAGGTGTGACAACAGAACCAACACCTGCTAAGGGCATAGGAGTGCCATCAGCAGTCATAACAGGAATGGAGGACAAAGGAGACACAGAGGTAAAAGATGAGGAATCTGGAGACATATGATGGGAAGCACCAGAATCCAGGACCCATTCAGAGTGTGACATACCTGAGGAACTATGAGGCAACTGACCTATGGAAGAAGCGGACATTGCTTGTGGCTGCAAGGAGAGAAACTTCTGAAATTGCTCAGCCAAAGAATTAGGATCAGTAATAGAGCCTGGGGAAGCTACTGCTGCAGTATTGTGGTGTGGTGGTTTATAACCCTGAGGTGGTCGATGAGCATTAGATTGTGACTGACTGCCAGACTTCCAAGCTTGATTCTGCTGTCTCAACTTAGGACACTAAGCCTTCCAATGACCTTTCTCCTTACAGAAACTGCACTCATCAAAGCCAACCCTTGTGTAAGGCTTATTCTGATGATTAGAGAATGGCTTAGAAGGTACTGCTAGTACAGAAGGATTTGAAGCAGAAAGAATTCCCTTTTTAGAATAAGACTGAAGACGTATTTCTTCAGCCAATAACTCACTGACAACAGAGTCAACAGAAGGCAGTGGAGAACGATGCAGAATTGAACCTCTAAGTCCTTCGAAGTCACTACGAAGTGCTGTTAAAAATTATACCAATCGTTGCTGCTCTCTACGCTCAATATAGGCACCACATGCCTTTAATTCTGCCGATTCTGTAAGAGCCAATTGATCCCAAAGATCTGTCATAGCAGAATAAAATTCTTGAATACTCATATTCTTCTAATGAAGAGCTTGTATGTCATTCTCTAATTGATACTGCTTTGAAAACTTTGATTGCGTGAATAACCTTTGTAGATGATCTCAAACCTCTTTTGCTGTCTCATACTTCGCCAACTGCGTACCTATCGAATGCTCAACAGAATTGTTGATCCAAGTAATGATCTTTGCATTATTTACCTCCCATGTATCTATTAAAACAACATCCCCCTCCTCAATATTCTTAGGTATCATATAAGTTCCACTAACATACCCCCACATCTTCTTACCTTTAAGAAAATTTCTCATTACATAGCTCCAATATGAATAGTTCTTTCTATCCAACCTCACACTCACAGACTGAAGTGAATCATCTCTTTCAGTAGCCATAATCAACAATCACAGAGAACCAGAATGCAAAAGCAGCAGAAAACAAAATACCAAATTGCAGAAACTGAACAGAGATTTCAAAAATTAAATAAATATCTTCTCAAAATTATACGATTACTCCAAAACACAAAACAAATTTGCAGAAACTAAACGCAAATATCAAATTGCAAAAGCTGAAGGGAAGAAGAAATACCAAAATAATTGCAGAAACTGATGAAATACCAAATTTTGCAAAAGCGGAAGATAAAATTTTGCAAAAGTTGGATCCGCGAAGTTGTGTTCAGGATTAAGCCTCGTTTCATAAAACCAGTTTTGATACCATGTTAAAATAATTAAGATCAAACACAAAAAGGAGGCTAGAATTCTAAATAATATGTATATTATGAATGCTTAGTCTTAAACTAAATACAAATAAGGTATATATAGGTTAAACTGAAATTACTATTCTACCCTTAATAAATAAAACTACATGAATATTATTTAACATCTCCTACTGCATTTGCGGGCACTTGGCCACTTAAGCAGGACAAAGGTAACGTGTTATAGGGAGGAAGAGGATGTTTACGGAGATTAAGATGGGAATCAACCTTAAAAGAAAGAATCGATTTTTCTTATTCTGTAAATCCATCTCTTATTGGCATAATCTTAAATCCCATTGTTTTAATCATATACCTGCAAGGACACCTTAATGCTTCCTCATAGTCTGCAAGAAGTTTCACTGTATACCAAGAGTCGGGGAAGGTCTTATGCAACTTGACATTGATCATAAAATACAGGGAAACTTGCATGTGTGGTTTTTGTCAAATCTCTGAGTTTGTCAGCAAATTTCCAAATAATGTTTTTCAAAACAATTTTTACTTATTTTGGGGCTTAATGGGTATTATCAATGCGAACTATTGGTTTGTTATGTTACGAAAGGAAATGCCATACTAGGACACAAGCGACCACTGGGCTTCCTAAAAGCCTGTTAATAAAATCTCTTTCAACAATTGTGGGTTGGCTCACCTCGAAGCCCCATTGCTCTTCAGAGGCTTCTACTGAAGAGCTTGAGAGGTTAGCCCATGAAGATTCTGGGATGGATGCAAAACCTTCTTAGCAAACCCATCTAGTTCAATTAGCGAGGAAGGTGAGGAAGATGAGGATCAGAGTGATTGGATGGATGAAGATGGGTTTGATGAATGTGAAGAATTTAAGTTCTTTTTGAGATTGTTCACATACAGATATGAACTGAGGAATTATTATGAGAATCATTACGAATGAGGGGAATTTTGTTGCTTGGTTTATTGTGCTTCAAAGAAGGGTTGGGGGATGTTTAAGAGGTGTCTTGGACTTCTTAAGAATACCACCGCAATATCAAAGACAAAGAAGAAGAAGGCTCATAGGGCTTATGGACAGGTTATCTCTAAGGTTCTTTGTTGGGATGTTGATCAACTTCCGATAATTGTATTTGTTGCACCCTCGCAGCGGAGCGCGGCGTCGCGGCGACCATCGATTTATTTCGGGGTCTTTTTTGTGTAAAGGAGTCGCCACCTAGTATTATGGTCACTAGAAAACCTATTTGGTCTTTCAGAGATTCTAAGGCAAGGGACTGGTTGCGTAAAGGGAAGGTATTAGCACCCCTAGTACGCCCTACCTAAGGTAAGCTGCTTAGTGTTTGGTTTGTCTTATAATTGCTATGGTGTTGTT
>Ga0325414_1003632_pt1 | contig 16083 bp, 7 predicted proteins | sample PopdelMetagenome_8_FD_206183 | JGI IMG/M metagenome (GOLD analysis project Ga0325414, IMG submission 206183) | Populus deltoides microbial communities from Bellville, Georgia, United States - Leaf-PdKOR-R3 | ecosystem: Host-associated > Plants > Phyllosphere > Phylloplane/Leaf | place: USA...
TTTATCATGATTGGGTCCTCAATCTTTCAAGATTTCTCAACTACCATTCTTTTTCTTCAACAGTAATGATTTTAAGAACACGCTCCTCTCCATCCATAGAGTGTTAATGCTGATCTTAAAGTTTATAATCATAATTAAGAATGTTTTTTTTTCTTATTAACGTGGGTGTTCGGGTCAGCTTGCACGTATCTCATCTAATCACGCGGACCCTAAAGTTAACAATCATGTAAACTTCCAGTGGTTCTGAGAGAACTCAAACTCGTGATCATTGAAAAGTAAACCTAAGACCCGACCAGTTGAGCTGCTCCTCAGGGTTCAGAATTAAGAATCTTATAATAGCAAGTCATCGTAATCTCTGTTTTAGAATGAACGAGATGGCATGCCCACGCGCTGCTGCGGGCTTATAAAACAAATGTACTTGATAATGTTATAATTGTGAACCAACACTAGATAAGTAATAGAAACTAAAGGTATGATAGAGCCAATATTTAATGACGGAAAAAAAAATTGTGTTTGTGATCAAAAACTTAGAGACCGAACAAAATGATTTGTAGCAATCTACAGTGTTTTGTAAAAAAATATACAGTGTTTTTGCTACATGATTTAGCTTTTCTGTTAATAAAAAGCAAAAAAAATTACAAAGCTAAATTCTCTACCAACTTAATATTAAAAAAAATTTGACAAAGATAATTTTGGAAGAAAAAAACCCATGAGAAAAAACGTTGTAGCAATTGACAATGTTTTGTAAGAAAAACTACAGTGTTTTCCGTAATACAATCGACGAAGATAATTTTAGAAATAATCATAAAAAAACCATTTAGAGAAATACTGTAGCAATCTACAGTGTTTTGTGAGGAAAACAACAACGCTTTTCCCATATGGTTTAGTTTTATTGTAATTATAATTTTTAACCAACTCAATATTAAAAAAATCGACAAAACTAATTTTATAAAAAAATTATAAAAACAATCATGTGGAAAAATACTGCAGTAATTCACAATATTTTAAAGAAAAAAATTAGGGTTGGGTCCTCCTGCCCGGCAGGACCTAATAGTATTGGGTTTGGTTCAGCCAAACCCAAAACACTTCAAAACGGGGCTGGATTTGGCTGCGCAGCCATACCCAAGGATATTATTATTTGTATTATAAATATTTTAAATTTTATTATTAATAATATTAAAAATTTTATTATTTGTCTTATAAATCTTATTATTTTTATTATAATTAATATTTTTAATATTAAAAATCTTTTTTTATTTTTATTATTAATTTTATTATAATTAATATCATAATTAAAAAATTTTAAAAATATATCGTTAATTTTGAAGGGTAAAATTATTATTATTATTATTAAATTTGAAGAAAAATATTATTACTATTAAAAAAAATGAGTTTTATTTGAAGAGATTAAAAACTTAAAAATTTAGGCTAAATAAGTTTAATATTATTATTAATGTTATAAATATTATTAAATTCATTAATATTATTACATTTAAAATAAATTTTATTACTGTAAAAAAAACATTGATTTGATTTAAAAGGTAAAACCAATTATTATTATTATTAACTTGGGTCTGGTGCTCCTCCAGACCCAAGAAACTTGGGATTGTAAAGGGATGTCTGATAGAAGTTGCTTGGGAGTGGCAGAGAAGCAGACCCAAGTCCCTTAGGTTTTGCAACTCACCTTAGCCCAAGACACTTGGGTTAGGCGTCCTCACCCAACTCTAATGGGTTCGGATTGCAACCAGACTTAAGGATTTTGGATCTGACATTCAACAGGGACCCAAAGCTCTCAGACCTAGATTTGAAGGCCGACCCACTTAAATTTGAGTAAGTTTAATATTATTATTTGTATTATTAATATTATTAATACTAAAAATATTATTATTAATATTAAAAATACTATTATTTGTATTAAAAATATTATTATTTTTATGATAATTAATATTTTTAATATTAAAAAATATTATTATTTGTATTAAAATATTTTTAATTTTATTATTGTTAATTTTATTATTTTTCTTATAAATATTTTTATTTTTATTTTTGTTAATATTATTATTTGTCTTAGAAATATTGTTATGTTTATTATAATTAATATTGTTAATATTAAAAATATTATTATTTGTATTATAAATTTTATTATTTTTATTATAATTAATATTATTAATATCATATTTAATAAATTTAAAAAATATATCATTAATTTTGAAAAACAACCATAGATTTGATTTGTAAGGTAAAATTATTATAATTATTATTATCATTAAATAATAATATTATCATTAATTATAATTAATATTATTAATTATATTAATAATATTAAACACAACATTCATCTACTGCGTTTTTGTCAAGAATTGCAGCTGGCAATGTTGCTTTTTTTGTCAAAATTTATTGGGTCTGTCTTGGTAGCGAGACCCAATATTGTTGGGTCTGACTGCTAAACCAAACTCAAAATATTTTTAAAATTTATTAAAAGTATTGAGTTATGTTGCATAGCAAAACCCAAAACACTAAAAGGTTTTTTAAACTTAACTTAGGACATGTGAATCTTCCAACTTCGGGTGTGTTAGATATTGCAGTTGCTGTTGTGGTTGTGGTTTTAAAAAAATTGTTTTATAAAAAGTACTTTTAGTTGAGGTTGGTTTGAAAAAAATATATGTTTGATTAAAACTGTGATTGAAATTGAGGTTGAACAAAAAGTAGTTTAATATGTTTGGTTAAAAAAATACTTTTCAAATTGAGGTTATAAAATAATTAAAAAATATTTTTAATTTAAATACTGTAGATTTAACTACTATTATTACATCATGAAATAAATAATATTGATATCAAATATTTTTTATTATTCCATTAAACTATATGCAATGTCATCACATATGAAATCTATTATTACAATGACTATATTTTTCATGGTTTCTTAAGCACGCAACAACAAAAACTGAATTTTTTGTTACGTCATCAAGCGATCTCCTTCTATTTTTTTAAATAAAACACAATTAAAATAAAAATAAAAACTAAATTTTTTTTAACTTGGTCGGACCCGGCAAGAACATAATTGGAATTGTGATCAAATTCCACAATTGCTACGTCATCATGCGATATCCTTCTAATTTATGTAGTGTTATTAAATAATATCAAATACTAGTTTTTCGAGTAAAACTCAATTTGTTTAAAAAAATTTACAATTTCATTACGTACAAAATTCATTCGACAAGAATTACAGTTTTCATGATTTTTGAGCATGCAATAAAATTAGGCAAAATATTATCAGGAATAAAATTGAGATTACAGTATGAGTAAATTTAATTCACCTTAAATTAAATTTAAAATATATATATATATATATATATATATTGTTCACGTTCACGTGAATAGTGCGAGGGAAATCACTTAACTGCACTGGTTTTTTAGAAAAAAAAAAACTAAACTTTTCATGTGAACAGTGTGAGTGAATAATTCACTTGCACTGGTTTTTTGAAATATATAAAAAAAAAACTGTTCACTTTAGTGAACAGCGCTACAGTGGAGCCATGCTCCACAGTTGAGGTTTCTCCCAGCTTCTCTGAAACTTGCGGTGCCATGTGGGTCATTCGTGCTGAAAGCACTTTATTTTCTTAACCAAACATTTATTAGCGTGGCTGCGGGTGAACCTCACCCGCAGCCACATTACCAAACGAGCACAATTGTATTACTTGGCCCTGGGTTCCAAAGTACTTTGCCTGAATTGTCAAGTACACCAAACAATTGCTTAATTGTTGGAAAAAAAAAACTCCCCATGTTAACATAAATTATCAATTAATTTATTTACACCTAAAATAAAATACATCTAATGTAGAGAACACTTATTGTTCACCATAAAACATGAGAAGAGAGGTAAAATTGATCGTGAATTATATGAATTGACTAAGTTAGAAGAATCCTTATCCACAAATAGTGTTGATAAGAAAATTTATTGCATATATATTTTCTATTATTCTTGCTTTATTTTGAAGTATTTTGTGAGTGTCTCACAAGTTGATTAGGATTTTAGATGCCTTTGAGAACTATTCACTTCTTAGAGATTCAACGTGTTTTTCAAGTACTAAATTATTGGAGTAGGATGAATCTGGAATTAAAGTTGAGCACTAATTAATTTTTAGGTTGTAATGGGAGTTACACAACTCTGTTTCAGGCGTTCTTTACCATTCTGAAACGATGAGACATAGGCCTATAAATCATATGGAGAGCATAAAACTCAGTTTTGTTGCTGTGAAGCCCAAAAAGCGATTTGAAAGACAGAGTCCGAATCAGACCTGAAGTTCCCGCGACCAGACACTGTCTCGACTTTTGGCTCATATCTCGAGTTCTAGATATCCACAAATTACAAGATTAGTTTCATTAGAAATATAATTTGATTTTCTACAATTATTCTAGAAATAGAGAAGTCTTCATTTGCATGTTTTTTGCTCCAAATTTGGCCTGCAATATCAAGAAGGGAAAGAATTCGAGACAGAGAAGAACCTGACTTCCTTTCCTATGGAGGATAAAGCCAGAATACACACACACACACACACACACACACACACACACACACATCTTTTTAGGCAGAAACTAAGGATGATTTTAGAAACCCTAAATACATTACGAAAGATAGGAGGCGTCACAAAAAGAGATAAAAATAGAACTGAACAGGAAAAAAAAGAGGCAGCGACAGACTTCAAGGCATCCAACTTTTCTACTGTCATCCTCCACTATTGAGTGGTGTTTATTTTATTAAGATTGTTTCTCTTTAATTTAGCTATGGAGTCTATGGAGTAGTCTCTTATTCTGGGATTTTTTTTGTGAAACCTAGTTATGAATATGTGAACAATTTCTTTGATTGAATTAATCCACTAGTTGTTGAGTGTTTCATTCTATGTGCAAAGCTTGCATGATTTGGGATTCAATTTGAGATTGAGAAGTGATAATTGTTTCAGTCATTATTTGAAATACCATAAGGCATCTATAGGATAGAGATACCTATAGAACCTGTTTTATGTTACTTAATGAATTTTGACAAGTCCAAAATTCTCATAAAGATGTATGGAGTTTGGTTGTTGAAATATTTCATTAATGCTCGATAGAGATTAGTATTAAATTAGAAACCTGATTATCAACTATAAGAATAAATAATTCAATTGAGAAAATTTGCATAGAAATAGTTATGGTGAGTCAGAAATCCTAGAATCTATTAAAATTGAATTCAATATTACTTAATTATTGGTTGTTTGTTTTTAATTATTATTATTTATTTAGTAAACTATATCATTTAATTTTTCAAATAGATTATAATTTAAGAAATTTTGATAGTTATTAGTAATTTATAAATATGTATAGGATTAAAATTATCTATGTAAGTAGGATTCAAACTTTATAACAATATAAACATGGCTAGATACTATTGTAAATGATGGTCAACCCCACATATTTATTTTATTACTTGTTACGATTTGTGCATTTGCAATTTTGACCAATAAATGTTGAAGAAGTGACCAATTATCCAAACAATTAGAAGTCATTATCGACAAAAAGAAAGCGATTGATCTACAAGTTTTAATGCACACATAACCAAAGAGATATAAATCTATTCAGAATAAGGTCCTTAACATAATAATTAATTAGAAGTTAGATATTAGACCAAGATTCACGTGTATATCAATAAAAGGGGAATTTATCTTGCATTAAGATTCAATAAACATCTTTATTTGATACCGATATATGTATAGGATTAAAATTATCTATGTAAGTAGGATTCAAACTTTATAACAATATAAACATGGTAGATACTATTGTAAATGATAGTCAACCCTCGATATTCATTTTCACCAATTTATTTGTCTTTCTTTTTCCCTCTAAAGGGTTCTATTTGAAATATATTTTTTTATTTACCTTCTCTTTATTTTTTTCTTTATTAATTGCACTTTAATTCTTGTGATCATCTTTTTTATTAAGACTCATGTGTTTTCTTTATAGATAATGCTTTTAAAATAGGCTGCCCTTGCTAAGCGTCCGAGACTTGAAGTCTCTATTTTATTTCATTATAGGTTGTTGTCACCTCGTTACGGGTCCTAAAAAAAATTAATTTGAAACATATAGATTGGCACACCTAGTGAAGAAAAAGATTTAAAATATATTCTAAAAACCATTAAAACATGCCTCCTAAAAAAATACAGGTAAAATCATCATTGTTATACCAGAGGAACAATTAGTGCAAACAATTAAAAGAGAATAGCTTCTGGTCATAAAAAGATCTAAAAATCCATCATAAATGATGTTTTTTATTATAAAAAGTTGTTAACAAAATGATTAGAAAATAAACTACTAACGGGGACTTACCTTGTTAGCTATTTAGATACTATCATGAATACTCACTTATTGATTGACTCAAACTTCAATAAAGAGTTTGAAGAAGCTCCACATTAGCTTATATCAATCGTTGAAAAAAAAAATAGAGACCATATATATAAGGCATCTATAAACCTTATTATAAGGTACATCTTAGGCTTATCGAAGCATCATTTTAGTTTTTCCATGTTTTATGTACTTTTTCTCAGTACTATCATTTATGACTAACTAAGGCCTTTCTTTTAGTCAATCAAACTTTGTTTTTTAAAAAGGTTAGAAATGACTGACTCACCCGCCAACAATATCAGAAATCATCCAAGTTTAGTATTAGGAAGGAGGATTATCTTTTCTCCTATCATCAACATTTACTACATTTAAAAGATGAAAATAAAAACAATTTTCTAAAGCCTAGTTTAGGAGGATGCAATGCCTAAACACATTGATAAAGAGAGAGAAAGCACTATACACTTTGCTTTAGAATTAGGTAATAAATACTACATAAACCGACAAATTAGTAAAAAAGAAACAACCTCATTCACTAATTAGATTGTTTAAACAAGGTATCCTTGAAGGATTAACATTCTATAAGATATCAAATCTCTTGTATGAACTAGTAATACTAGTCAGTCCCTATGTCGTCATTGCCTTAAAAGGTTATAATATACCAATATTTACAAAGAAATAAATGATAAAAAGAAATCTTCAAGAAAGTAAACAAAGGCATTGCTATGATAGTGAAAAAGGCTATAAAAAGTAGTCAACCTCAAACTAAAAAGGTAACATATGTTACCAAAATAAAATCAAGGACCGGTCAACAAAGTCATCGTTTATAAAAACAAATGCCTCAATAAAGAAGAACAAACCCCTATTGGATAAGAAATGACATTGATAGTATTACAGTATAATAAAAGTGTCGAAAAATAACCTTATAAGTTGTAAAAAGGCTTCAACAAATACCCTTATCTAAATAAAAAAGTAGATAAATGATGAAAATGATGTGATTATCGATCCTGGTAGATTTTTAAATGATTGCATGATATAGGGTGATTTGGAATTTTTTATGACCATATATAGTATCAAGATGAAAAACAGCTAGAATTTTCAGTTCTAATACAATATATAAGTGAATATAGTGCATTAAAGGACAAGGAACTTAAGAAACCTTCTTAAACAAAAGTGAGTAACCATGAAAGAGTTACATCAACCAATACTTTGCCATACTATTTCGAAGGCATGCCTATCCAGTTGCTTTATTAGATAGTGACTATTGTTACATGTGTACGAAATCGCGACTATTATCCTCCTGGATCGATATAGTCAATATAGATATGAGTGGAAAGGATAATGAATTTTTGTCATTTATCAGTAAAAAAAAAAGAAAAAGGAGTTTTCACTTAGTATTATAGTTACGAAAAAACTTAATGGTCTGCGAGAGTTTGAGTAAGGGGATTGGTTGTGCAAGGAGAAGACATATCACCCTTAGTGCATCCTATTTATTGTAAGCTGCTTTGTTGTTTGTTCTAAGTTGTGTTTTTATTCGTTAGTCTATTTAAGATTTGAGAAAAATCTTTCTCGGTAAGGAGATCTTTATCTCATCAAGTTAAAACCTAGCTATTCTAAAGCATAGAAAAGTTTGTCTAAGGTTTAAAAAAAGTCCTTCTCAGTAAGGAGATTCTTATCTTCTCAAGTTAAAACCTAACTATCATAAAGGCCAAGAAATAAAAAAAAAAAGAAGAGGTTTTTATTTGAAATTTTGGTCAAATCTTAATGGATAATCACAAATTTGTTATAATATCTATTAACTAATTTTTATATTTTTCAAAGTATAATGATACATTGTTATTTGTTCGTATAAAATATACATGAATATTTTAGAATCTGGTCGTATATAATTAAAACATTTGGGTTAATTAATTTTTTTTTATCTTTCTATCTTTTTTTTAACATTTATTTAACACAACAAAAAAATTAATAAAAAAGTGCAACACACACACATTATTTTTTTTTACTATATTTTTACTTACTTACCCCTCAATTGTATGTTTATAAACAATAACAATTTAAAATTTTAAAATAAATAAAATGCACATCAAACTTTTAAAATTCATAAAAATAAACCTCCTAAAATTCACAAAATAATCTGGAGAAGTTACTAGAATTCAGGAACAGTGTTGGGAAGCCCCTGGAATTACAAGAACAATAGCGGTGCATGGGTCTAACGCGCCACCACCACTAGCAGCGCGTGAACCCACATGTTGTCATAGGTGAAGCAAAAATGGGTGGATCGGGTAGATCTCCTCTTCCTCTTCACGTCTCTAACAACGATGTCATATATCGTCACCTGTAAAGCTAAGAAAAACACAAACGATTGATTTTATCTTTTCTTTTTTTTTTTCAGATCTAGTTCATGGGTCTATTTCTCATTTTTTTTCTTTTTCTTTTTGGTTGTTTCAACAATCAATAATGAAGGAGAGGCATGGTAAAGTCTGAAGTTGTTGGTAAGGTCTGTTGATGTCTCTCACAGTGGAGGAGGCTGGTTTTGATTTTTTAAGAGAATATGGTGTCTTGGGGAAAGGCTTCGGTTGAACTTGGTTGGAACTGGTGCTGGGTTTTTGTGACTAGTGGATGGTGGCTAGCTTGACAGTATTAATGGTGGGTCTCAATAGTTGGTTGAAGGTTAAGGCTGTTATAAGACAGGACACGACATATATAGTTGTCTTGACAATAGAGAGGGAAGTAGATGTGTATAGCGTGGTGTTTTGGATTAGTGATGGGGGCTGTGTATTGTTAGTGTGTTGGAAGAGGCAGTGGTCTAGTGATGAGAAGCTGCGGTGAGGGGCCACGATAGCGAACCAGAGAGAAAACAAAAAGAAAAGGAAGTTAATGGCTAGGTTTAGGTTTTTTTGGGCTAGGGGTTTTTTGTGTTGTGTTGGTGTCTTTTGTGTGTTAGTAGATGAGAGAGTGTTTTGGTGTATGGGTGATTTTTTTTTAACTAATTCTCTTCTCAAATTCCTTTCTCTCCTTTTTTGTGTGTATGTAACTACTTATTTATAGGTAAAAACTTCTTTGGTTTAAAGGCAAAGCAAAGCAAGATCAACCATTAGATTTCAAGAATAAATCTTTACTAGGCATTTGATAACTTGGAGGGAAAGCAAAAAAAAATGGACCCTTAGATTAAGAAAAATAATTATGGACCATCTTATTAGAAATTTGGTTGCTTGATGAGAGGTTTTTCAATTTTAGAATTGGCCTTTTTCCTTCCATAATTACAAATAGGTCATAAAAAAATAAAATGATTTTTTTTCTTTTTTTGATTTTTCGTATTTTATTTTCCTTGAAAAAGATGTTGAAAATGATGCAAATATGTCAAGAATATATTTTTGGGCTTTTATTTATTGTTTTTTTTTTGCTATTTTTTGTTTTTTTTAAAAAAAATAAGGTAAAAAAAAATAGGTAGCAACAATTACGAAGACATTGCAAAATAGAATGCATAAATTGTTAAAGTTAACTAATCTAAATTTATAGTTAAACAATAATTATGACTCACTTTCTATAAGCCAACATTGACTATGAGTCGTTATTCAAATCTATGTGCATTGCATCCAACTTTAATGATGTACTAGTGCAAAAGGTCCTAATTAAGAATGTTACCTCACTAAATATTATGCTTAAGTCCTAGATCACAAAGGTTAGTTGTTATAAGGCTAACATGATGTTATTAGAATTGATCATATTAGATTTTGTAAGGGGCATAAGAGATACCATGAGGGTATTATAGGTATACCTAATTATTAGGTTTAGGACCTCTAGCATAACTTTTTTTATAGTAAAAATAAAGACAAGCTACAACACCCTACCTGAGGGAGATTAGATACATACTAATATATGAGTGCCATTATCTTTACATTAGGCTTTAATGTTTTGGGTTCCCCAATGAATCAATTAAAATAGTATAAAAATTATAAAATATTTGTGGATAATTTAAGGATAGCAATGATGATGTTGATTTAATCTAATTTATCAATATGGATGATATGAATGACATATTAACTTCACTATTAGTTAAAAGATAGAATGCATAAAGTGACTACAATAGATTTTTAAAGGCTAAATAATCTATAATAGGAAGAAGATGACCTAGAGTATGAAACATGATAAATTCAAAAGTGGATGATAAAGATGTTGAAGTTCATAATATGTTCATTAAAGCTAGCTTAGAAATTGAAGAGAAGCGTAAACCAACCTTTATAAGTGCAAGCATGATATAATAACTTTAAAAGGAACTAGTAGCATTACTACATGCTTATATATATTATTATTATTATGGGATTATCATGAAATACCTGGTTTAGATAGAAGTTTGGTCGAACATATTTTAGCAATTAAGCCTTGTTTTAAGTTATATTGATAATCTCTATATAAAATGACTTTAAACATGGTTGATTGTATAAGGGGAAAAAAATCAAATGATCTTAGAAACTTGTTTTATTAGGTAAGATATGATTAATGAAATTTGTTATTACATCGTAGACCCTATATCATTAATTTGTTATTAAATTTGACTCTAAACATGGTTGACTCTAAATATGCATGAAATTTGTTATTAAACCATATGGCTTATCATTAATTAACATTTATCTTTTCCTTTATAACATTTATCCTTTCATACATATCAAATACCAAACAATTATTTTCAAGTGGTTTTCATTAACCTAATTAAACAATGAAATATAATTTAATTTTTAAAAAATAATTTTTCAAATAAGTTATTTTACATGAACAAAAACTAAATTTATAACTTTGAATTTATGTCCACTAGTTTTCCATATATTTTTAGTCAAAACCAAAACTAAAATAAAGTTTGACGTTAATGGATGATTTATTTTAGGAAAAATTACACTTTACTTCTTGAATTTTATGTGTGCTAACATTTAACATTTAAAAAAAAATCAACAAAAATATCTTATTATTTACATAATTGTCTTTATTTTTTATTTGATAATTAAAGAGCCATTACAATATTATATTTTTTTTCCCATCAAACTAACTAATATTACAACTTTGCCAAAAACTAAGAAAGAACCTAAAACTTATTATTTCAACAAACACTTTCTATGCAATACAAAATCAACTCCATTTTTTTTAAGTTTTCATAAACAAAAATATGATAAAACCACCATTTGAGGCTTTTTTTTTTATTGTTTAGGTTTTGTAATTGTACGGGTAACCATTGGCCTTGATTTTGGCTTCAATTTAAACCCACTTCACAGGCATTGTTGTCATCATGATTTTGGGAGTATTTGAGAATATGGTAGCGATTACTTTTCAAAGTTCTTTTCGCTTGAAATGCATTAAAATAATATTTTTATTTATTTTAAAAAAATTATTTTTGATATCAGCACTTCAAAACGATCCGAAAACATAAAAAAATATTAATTTCAAGAAATTGTTTTTTCAAAATTTGCCCACCCTCCATTTAGAATGCAATATCAAATGGAGTTTTAATGATAACTTGGCAAGCTTGATTCTTCTCTTCCCTAATTTTGTATGAATGTCAGCTTAATCGAACGTCTAATGTTGTCATTCAGAAAGGTGAAGGAAGCTCAAGCTTTAGAGATTGTTTGATATTAGGGTAGTAATTTATTTTCAAAATACTTTTTGTTTATAAATACTTTGAAATAATATATTTTTTATTTTTAAAAATTTATTTTTAACTTCAGTACATTAAAATAATATAAAAATACTAAAAAACATTAGTTTAATATAAAAAATTGATTTTTTTAAAGTATTGCCACGCGACGTCGACAAAAAGGCTCTCACTATGTTACTCTGATCTGATGCGCTAGCGACTAAGAGCTCATTTGGCTATGCGTTGACGTCTGCTTTTCTATTTAACCACGATTTTATCCTGTTTAGTTACAAAATGAAACACAGTTTTTGAGAAGCTACTTCCACATGCTTTTGTTACGCTTCTCCTCTGCTTTTCATTGAGTTGTATTTTAATTTTTTTGAATTTGCTACCCAAACCAAAATAACCTTACCCTCCTTTGAACTAATCAAAAAATCAATGCTGAGCAGTTTTTGCATAAGTTAAAAATTTGATGAGACCCAAGTTTTTGTATCTGTAAATTATAAAAGTATATTTATGTTTTAATTGTCACCAATTATTTATATAATTTGATCCCCATCTCGATTTTATTCTTGAGAATGTTTTTAATTGATGTGGTTTCATGCTTATAACCCCATGAAAACTAGAGGCCTTCCATTGCTAGAATTCCTATATTTATCGACAGAATTTTCCGTCAGTATTTGTACTATTATTCCGTTGGCAATTAATTTACCGATGAAATCACAGACAAAAATGCCCCGTCGGTGAATTGTTCATCAGTAATTTTTTATCTGTCGGTAAGTCCATTGGTAATAAAAAAATATTATTACTGATGGATTTACTGACGGGAAAAGCATGTAAAAAATAAAATTACCCGCTTCATTTCTTTGGTATTTCTCTCGGGAAGATTGTTATATAACAAAAAAAACACCGTATGCAATTCCATTGGTGATTATTTAAAAATATTTTTTAAAAAATCTATTTAACAAAACTTGATTAAATTAATATAAATCAACACTTCATAATACTCAGAATTGAGTTGTTTGGGAAAAAAATAACAAAATCAACTCAAACAAATTTGCAAATAAATAAATAACACAAAAAATAAAACAACAACATTGATCTCATATGAAAAACAAATCCTACAACAATATTCGTACAATTATTAAGAACAAAAAAATTAAAAATAAAATAAAAAAACAAATATAATGAAAAAAAGCACAAAAAAGAAGAAAAAACAAAAATCTTACCTTAATATAGTTGCGAGTGAATTTGAGAAGAGAAAAAAAAACAATTTCATAAAGTATGCTAATTAAAAAAAAACTGAGAGTGAAGGAGAAAATGAGTTTAGAAGAGGAGAAAGGAGAAAAAAAGAAATGGATGTTGATGTTTTTTACATAAGGGGAAGAAGAAAAAGAAGAAGAAGAAGAAGAGATCCGTCTATTGTAAAATGAGAGATTCTATTTATTAGAGCATTTTACCGATGATTTTACAGACAAATAATTAAATATTAATGTTTCTAACCATTCCGTCGATGATTTCGTTTATAATATTTAATTTAAAATTTTAATTTAATAAAATATTTTCAAAAACCGTCAAATATCACCAACGACTTTTTAATCCGTTGGTGATTCCACCTGTAAATAACAATAATTAATAATACAATTGGAAAGTGAACAGTTCCAGAGCTCTCTGAAAAATATCGACGAAATGTTCTATCAATGATTCTCTTTGTAATTGACATGATGAACAGTGTCAAGGAGAAGTGAACAATTTACTAACGATTTTATCGACAAAATTAATTCCATAGGGAAGTCAATTGGTATAAATGACACATCATCATATTTTTTGGCTTTATTTTAATTCTTTCTTTTCCCACCGTAATTCCCTCATTATATACTGAGGGAATATTTTCATCGGTAAAATTCACTGTAATTTACGCACATAAATATTCCGTCAGTATTTCCGTTTGTATTTATCAATTTTCTAGTAGTGTTCCTATATAAATTATGTTTATGATGACAATGTAGTAGGTTTAACATGACAATAAAATTAGTGTTGTAATTCGCATGATTATTTTTACAATATATTAATAATGAAATGAACATTAATGTAATTACAAAATAAAAAATTAATACATGTACTTTTAAATCATTTCATAACCAGCATCAATTTCAACAATTGTTTTAATTAAATATTTTGGACATTTATTCAACAATAACTTCAACTATAATTTTAACCAAACAAATATTTTAATTAAAATAATTATAATTAAAATTAATTTTTTTAAACTTATTTTTTTATATTATAATTATAAAAACTATCACAGTACCAGATAAAATTCTAAATGTACACACCGAGACTTGCAGCTCAGTAACCTTGGCAGGCTTTGCCCTACCTATGTGCCCTGGGTTCGAGCCTTCGCGTGTAAGCCTGTCATCTCCGCGGTGCCCTACATGTTTACTGGGCTTGCAGGATGTTCAGCAGGTCCGGGGATTAGTCGTAATGCACGTAAGCTGACCCGAACAACCCGGGTTATAAAAAAAAAAATCTAAATGTACAACCGCCTTTACCTCAAGAAATGTTGACGGTGGACCTAAGCACATTAGTTGCCCTGGAATTTAAGCCTTTCGTGATTCTAATCCCTTTTATGATCAACATAAATTCATTCCTGTTGTTTGTGTGCTCCTCCAAGGGGAATTGCCTTTTTTAAATTCAATGAAACCTACCACCTAGCTCTGCCACCCTTTAACACTGCATTCCTTTCATTTTGATTATTTTATAATCAACTTTTTATTTATTTTTTATTTTTGAAAGGAAGCCAACCATTCATGTCTTCCCCCACCTGCTAAGTTGGCTGCCAACCTTCCCTTCCTCGTTACAGAGAGTACTGTACTGAACAGGGGAAAAAATAATTGAAGTTTAGGGTTTTCAACGGACAAACCTAACGAGTAGCTACATGCAGTGGAGGAGACAAGGAAATACCCCTCCCTTGTAAATATTTAATAGAAGTAACTAAAATTTTACTTGGCCCTTTTAATTTATAATTTGCCCCCCCTAAATTTTTTTCCTTGCTCCGCCCCTGGCTACATGGGTTTGGGGTTAGTACAGTAGAAGAAGAAATAAAATGATGGGTTTTTTTTTCCCCTTTAAAAAGATACATTGTGTGTACAAACAAAGACAGACATACTAACTTTGATGAGTAGTTTAACTAATAGGGTTTTGATTTTCTCTCTCTAATAATTATAAGTTTCAATTATTTTAAAATTATTAAAAGTTTATATAGTTTTTAATTTAAAAATATGTGAAATTAATTAAGATGCAATATCAATCTTTTTTGGATTTAGATTAATAATAAAAAAAAATTAGAGAATTGAAATTGCTGTAGCGATCGCAGAGCTTAGCATCCATATCCTTGCTCTCTCTCTCTAACGGAGCTCCTTAGCTACAAAAGGTAGCCTTGGTATTTTTATCACATAGCATCCTTACTCTTTAATGGGCGTTGCGAGCACTGTAGCGCTCAGGCAGGCTCTACTGAGGTTTGAAATGGGCAAAAAAAGGAGAATTGCTCTAGAGATTTGGGATATAGGTTTTGTGTTTTTGTTGTGTTTCCAATTATTTTTTCTAGCAACTTTTTTACAATTTCGACCCTTAATTCCAACCTCCATTTTTATAAACCGATTTTGTGTATGATATATTGGAATTGCAGCATCCATAAGAAATTGGTTCTGCATAGGTATTTACTGCTAGCAATTACAGCGGTGAAAATGTTTGTTTTGGTTGATAAAGAATTTTTTTTTGAGATTAACGGGAGTATTCGGGTTAACTTGCGTGAATCTCAATTAATTACATGAATTTTTAAGTTAATAACCATATAAGTCTCCAATGACCTTAATATTTGTGAGATTCAAACTGATAATTTCTAAAGAGCAAACTCAAGACTTAATCAATTGAACTACACCCGATATTAACATTTATAGATCATAACAAGGCTTCTCTTATGCTAATAAATTTTGATCGTCTACTGGAAAAATAGTTCATCATGTTTTTAGGAACCCTGAATTATGTGAATTGTATGAAGTTATGACACTGGAAAGACCAGAAGC
>Ga0325414_1003633_pt1 | contig 16080 bp, 7 predicted proteins | sample PopdelMetagenome_8_FD_206183 | JGI IMG/M metagenome (GOLD analysis project Ga0325414, IMG submission 206183) | Populus deltoides microbial communities from Bellville, Georgia, United States - Leaf-PdKOR-R3 | ecosystem: Host-associated > Plants > Phyllosphere > Phylloplane/Leaf | place: USA...
AGGATGAATTAATGTGGGATTTTTATAGAGACAGGAAATAAAATAGAAAATTTGTAAGATTATAAAAATTGAGAGAGGGAGAGAGGAGAGAGAGAACGACTTGTCACTTGTCAGAAAGAGATTTTTTGATGGATTGTTCGGATATTATTAGTGTGTGTTTTTTACGCACGATTCTGTAGGGTGGAGGCAGGTTCTGATCCACATGATGGAAAAATATTATCCACAATGGATTGATTTGAGATATCATGATTTATTAGTAATTGTTTGCTAGTGTGGTGGATAATATTTTTGAATAAGTAATTTTTAATTTAAAAATATTAAAATTATAATTTTTAGTTTTTTTATTAATATATAAAACATTTAAAATAATTAATTTAATATTTTTTTAAGTAAAATTTATTTTAAATAATTAATTTAACTGTTTAATGAAATAAATACCTGGTAACATAACATTTTTATGTTAAATTACTTATATAAAGAAACTTTAATTTATTGTTTTACCAACTTAAGATTTGTTTTTCCATGGATGTGATTGATACTATAAGGCATAGTTTATGGTCGAGGTTGAACTGATTTTTTATTAAATTTTAAATTTTATTTTATTTTAAATTAAAGGAAGTTTTAGTATTTTCGAATTGCTTTAATATGCTAATATTAAAAATAAATTTTAAAAAATAAAATATATATATTATCTTAATATATTTTTAAATAAAAAATATTTTAAAAAACAACATCAACCATATTTATAAATATAAAATAAATGTTGGCCTTTACTTTACTTCAATTAATATAATTGGTTTCATAATAAATTAATTTGCTTGTTTTGCATAATGCTTGTGCACAAATATTGGCCTCTCATTGTGATGCATGAGCTGACCGGAGAGATATTATGCAATGCAATTTACGCGAAGGAGTTAATTATTATGCCTTTCTTGATTGTTTATTCCGGTGGTCATGGTGGTGGTTACGGTGGACACCACTACTTAGCTTTGTATAAATTTATGGAATTAGGTCTAACTTGACGGCTGAATCAATCATTGGATGAACCAAGATTAATATTCAACTGGAGACTTTGAATTTATTTTAAAAAAATTATTACTTATAAATTTTTAAATTATTAAAAATTTATATAATTATTAATTCCAAGATTTCATAAAATTAATCGAGATTTATATAAACTATCCCAACATCTACTATTACCAAAAACAATATTAATAATAGAAAAGCTTTAGTGGAGTGCTGGGCATTTCAATGGAGTTTTTAAAATTTAAATTTATTTATTTTTTAAAATTGTTTTGATAATATTAAAAAAAATAACTTCTTGGTGCAAACAAACATGCAGTCGGTAGAACATTTTTTTTACATATTTTTCGGCTAAATATATAAATTGAGATTAAAAAAAGACTATTAGGCAGGCATAGGTACACCTGCTTGAAATGTCCCAAGTCCTTGAAGATAAGATTGAATATTATTATCTTGAAGACTTTTACAAGCCTTGAAAGTTCTTATGTATTTTCCATGAGAAAGGGAGGAGGTATGATATTTAATTATATATTGCCTGTCACATTTGATTTAAAAGAAGTATTTTCTGTAGAAATATCTACTAAGGTAAGGTTTTAAACAGTAAACTGCTTAGTCACTACCCAAATGCTTTTCACTGGGGAGAGCGCGTTCACTATTCAGTAGAATTTTTTAAAACTCGAGAGTACCCAATCAAATAAAAAAATAAAAAATTAAACAAAGGATATACAAAAATAAAGTTCAATTTTCAATTAAATAAATATTAAATGATTAAATTTTAAAAATATTAACTTAAAAAATGATTAAAAAAACAAAGTAATCTTGGACGAATTTTTTAAAGCTGAGTTAATTCTCAAAACTTGTAACCCGTGAAATCCCAAATAATAAAAACATTTTAAATTAGGCTTAACCAAGAAGCTCAATTCCAAACTAGTTTAATGTTGAATGATGAAATTGGGTAAAAAAACATATCAATCTAAAAAAATGGCAAAATAATAAAAACAACAATTAAAATAATGAAGATAAAATCTATCAGGAAAAAAATGGAGGGTGAAATCCAAAAAAAAATCAATTTTAAAATATCTCATATTGTATAAATAACAATTAAAAGAATAGGGATTAAATTTGACAAATGAAAAAATTGAATGAGAATGAAATCAAAACAAAATTTCAATTTCATAAACTATTTTAAATAAAATAAATAATAGCCAAAAGAATAAGGACTTGACCGAAAGGAAAGAGAAGTTAAGGGGTTAGTTTGAAAAATTAAAGGACAAGGCGCAAACACTAAGGAAGAGAGAGAGAAAAAAAAGGAGAAAAAAGAAATGGTTATCAACGTTAAATTTGAAATCTTTTCAATGCACACGCTATCAAGTCATAGAAGAAATGCCAAGACGAATTAGACATTGTCCCGGAACATTATTTTTTGCTATTGTAATCACATGCACATGACGTTAAAAAACAGTAGAGCAGCTAACATGCTGACATGTGCTCAGCATGCATCAGCGTAATTTAAAAAAAAATACTTTTCATTTATTAAAATACCAAACTATCATTATCCTAAAACAATAATAACAAAAAAAAATCCAATACTGCAATGACAATAATACCCAATGACCCAAGGTATAAGAATTTGAACTTCAAGTATATTTAGATTTTTTTTATTGTGCTTAACTAAATAAAAAAATGAAGACATCCCTCTTTCTTAGTTAAACCTTTTTTAGCATAAGGGTAAAAGGTGATTTTACCATGCACTTTTATATGAAAATAAAAAAAATAACCATTTATTACAACCTAATAATTTCTGACTTCTAAGGCATTAATGTATTTTATTATGTAATTAGAAAGTAAAATATGGACCGAAATAAAAGGGCACCAAACATGAGTGATATGTTAGAAGTTTCAGGAAAGATATATTTTGGTATTCTACCTTTAAAAATAACACAAATCATATGATTTTAGGCCTTAATTTTTTTAATTTAATTTTGGTATAAAAGTTTTTTTTATTATGTTTTTAGTTCCTGTTTAAGAGAGGAAAGAGAGGTCGCATGATTCTGATGGTAGAGAGAAAAAAATATCGTTGACACCAATATAGGTCACCAAAATAGTTGATATTTGTGTCAAATGGTTTCATTTGATGAGAGGAGTTTATATTAAGTGTTTTTTTTACCTTTAAAGCTCGTGAAAAAACATATCTGAACTTGATTTGATTTTGGTTTTTGGGATGATTTTTTAGTTTTTTAAAGTAATTTGTAGGTTTATTATAATTACTAAGGTGTTTTGGGTAAAAAATAGATTAAGAAACAAATATACGACGCGCGGGTCAAGTGTAATATGTATGTATATAATTTTAATTCTAATATTTTTTGAAAATATCTATGTATATAATTTTTTTTATTTGAAAATCATATATATGACGCGCGGGTCAAGTGTAAATGTAAGTCTTAATTAATTTCCCCACTGTGATAAAGAATAATGGGGGCCACCCACTTAATATTGAAATCAATTCAATGAATTGCCACCTAGTAGCTACACTGTGTGTTTTTTATGCCCTAAGTTCCTTCTGGCCGGCAAATATTTTGCCCAGTACAGGTGTCCATTGTTGGAAAGTGGAAGGCTTTGTCGAATTAATTAATACAATTTAATGGCCTGCATTCGACGATGTCTGTCTCACCTAACTTGTTCTTCCGTTCGAAAACGAATTCATGTTGGAGTACAGGGACTAGATCGGGTCATTTTTAACTTAATTAATTTACTATCTGAGATAATTGCAGGGAAGGAAAAGAAAAGAAAAGAAAGCTCAAGTATTAATAGTTTAAAATTAAAAGATGAAATAATTTTTTTAAAAAAAGACTGAAATTAAATCGGGTTAATTTTTAAAACTAGAAATTTTGATTATGAGACCAAAATGACCATGTAGAAAATAAAAAAATAATATTTTTATTTTTTAGCAGAATAAAAAATCAAACATTAGTTAGGGGAAAATCATGTCAACATCCGTTAATTTTTTTTATCAAAATAATGTTATTTTTACTTTCTGCATGATAAAAAATACGATTGACTTTGTAACCCTGTTATTTGACCCAATTCATGACCTGATACATGACAGGGGTTGCCTCCTGGACTGCGTTTTCAAAGCATGATAAAAAAAATAAACATCTAATATGATATGAAAATTAAATGAAATTAAATAATAAGAGATGAAATTGTCATAAAACAATTAATCAACAAGATAACTCAAAATAAAAGGAATTGTAATTATAAGAATGGGGATCAAATTCAACAAAACAAAAGAATTAAAATTAAATGATTGGGGATTAAATCAAAAAATAAAATCCAGTCAGAAAAAAGATTAAAAACAAAATAAATAGGAATCAAAAGAATGAGGATCGATTTTGATAAAAAAAAATATAAAAAATCAAATGGCAAGTGATGAAATTAAAAAATAAAAAAATTAAATTCAATACAATTAAAAAATTGAGGACCACTTTGCAATTTTCAAGGCCAACACACCTTTTGAGGTGAAGGAGAGAGAAAAGAGAGGGGAGAAAAATTGTCGTTGAAGCTCTATGCTATGGATAGCGACATGCGTTGGCCACCATGTAGAGGGCACGTTCCTTTAGACACTGCCCCGAAAGGCTACCAACGACCACTGAGAGGTCCCCCTTACGCCACCCAAAAAAAAACAGGAGCCTCTCACTTGTGGGCGCGTACTCTGCAAGCGTTAACCACTTTTTTTTTAATTATAGAAAAATCAGAACACCTTTGACCCTACGAGATAATTGCAGGAAAACCAATGTTAAAAAGCCAAAAGTACCTCTTGATCTTAGGCAAAAAAAAGTTGACTCCTAGGACTATGCAGTAATTACACTACACAAAAAATATGAAAATGTGAAAACGCCCCTCAAACATTAGCTGTGTTTTTTTTTTCAAGTAAATGAGAGTAATTACACTATGCAATAAATATGTGAAAATACAATTTTACCCCTAAGTGTGTGTTCATTTTATTTTTTTGTAATTGAAGGGCTCATCATTCGTTTTATTATGGAATGTACTATGCACAATCCACAGTACACTGATGAGTTTTAGTTTTATTTGCAAAACTCTCTAATAGATCCCTCGAAAGGGGAAAAAAAAGCCAATAAAATTATATGTTTTGCTCAAGTCTCAGGTCTTCCTTAAATCATATTTATCAAAATCTTACATATCTTTTAATAGAATATCCTAAACACTCCCGATCTACATTAATGGAAAACAGGTACACAAGAAACTTGAATAAGAAATTAAAAAAAAACCTTGAAATTGTGTAACAAATAAATAAAACTATTCTAAAATAGTATGACAAAAAATCTAAAACTTGGAAGAACAAAGATATGAAAAGTTGGTTTAATTTGTAATTAATCTAAGAGACATTTTAAATCTTTATTCTAATTTTTTTGTTTTTCTTCGCTAGTTAAAATGGGTGATGGACCTTTTGAATATTTTATTAATATATCTATTAGATTTAACAAAATATTATTAATGAAAAGACTTATTAATTGAAGACTTGTCAAAACATAAGCGTTATAAACTTGGTTTTTCTTATTAAGAAAAAAACTAAAGTACAGGAACCATTGTTCACATACACTTATTGCATTGTAGATTATAATAATAACTCAAAGTATTTTTTTTTATTTTGATCCCTTAATGTTTTTTTTTCTTTTGAAGTTGTGTTTATTTAGAATTGGACTTGGTAATTTGTTTTGGCTACCTGACTTATGAGATCTTAAGGCATTAGGAAAAAAAATCAGTTGCTTGATGAATGCTTGGTTTGACAAAATTAAATGAAGTTTTATTGATTTAAAACAATTTCAAGTTATAAGGACTGAATTTTAACAATAGTCAAATATTCTACCCTTTTTTTCTTTAAAGAATCAGGGATTGAATTACAAAAGTATAAGAAAGATCTGCCCATTTTTTTCTTTTTTAGAGAATCAGTTTTTTTTCTTTAATTTAATCCTTTAAAATTGAGATTATTTAGGACTAGATTTAACAATGTTATTTGGTTGCCCAAAAATGAGGATTCGACGATGTTAAGAAAACATTATGACACATGGTTGATGCTCAATTTTATGAAATAAAATTCAATTTAATTGATCTAAGAAAATTAAGGCTTTAGGGACCAAATTTGAGATTGACAACAATTGCAGGGACTATAGCAAACGAGTAATGACAAAGAGGTTGGTGTGTGCATCGTACGTGTTTGCATGTGAAGGAATTCGTTGCACCCTAACAGCGTGTGCGATATCCTCTAATGTCATAACACCTCCATCCCTGGCGACTATTGAAGCGTCTTGGTGAGGTCATCCTGGTGGTGTGAGGCGTGTTGTTAATGGAGGCATGTGGCAACTCGTTTTTCTTTGCTTTTCCTTCTCTGTTTTTCCTTTTTTTTTCCTCTCTTCTCTCATTGGTTTCCATATTCATTCTCTCCAAAAGAAGAAGGGATCTTATCATTTTATAAGTTAAATTTGATTCTTATTCTTTTAATTGCTATTTGTTTTTTATTTTTTTTTAATTGATTTTTTTTCAATTTCATTTCTCTTCATTGAGTTGAAAGAGAATTGGCCTTCATGATTTTTTTTATTTGCCTTTTATGGGATAATCTCAGTCTTATGGCCTAGGTTACGAGTTTGGAAGAATATCCCAAATTGAATTCAATCTTTTTTTAGGTCCTTATAATTGATTTTTTTTTTAAATTTCATCTTTTAACATTGGGTTGGTTGGAGATTAGGCTTCATAATTTTCTTTTGCTTTCTTTTCTATGTAGTTATCCCGGTCTCATGACTTAAGACACAAGTTTGGTGAGTTGACTTAGGTTTCTTGTTTTTTTAAAAAAATTGATTTTTTTTCAGTTTCGTCCTTCAATGTTAGGCTGGTTTTGAAATCAAGCTTCATAATTATTTTGAGTTTTTTTCTATAGGATTATCTCGGTCTCACGACCGAATTACGGGTTCAAAGAGGTAGCTTGAGTTGAATCAAGTTATTTTTTTTTTGTTTTTTTAAAAATTCTTTTTAACTTTGACTTTCGATATTTAGTTGGTTAGGAATCTAGCTTCATGATTTCTTTTTTATTTTTTTTGTATTAAGTTATTCAATGATTCAAAATGCTATAAAACCATTAGAAATAGCTATATGACTTTCATATTTTGAGTTTTGAGAGATACTTTCTAAATTGAGGTCTAAATTAGGCATAAAGCCATTGCACCTATATTGCTAACATGCTGAAACATTATTTGGCATGCAAATCTAATATAATGTGATTTATTTTCAGAAGCATCTAGACTTGGTGCATGAATTCCAATTGAAGATGTCATTTTCCTTATTATATTGGGACTTTATTTTATTATTTAATAATTTCATTAAATATTCAAATTTGATGATTATTGTTGGAGATGATGTTGAGAGTATTTTTAAGAGTTTTTGTAGGCTTCCAAAGAGGAAGAAAAACATGTAAAAGAAGAAAATGGAGATCAAACCTCTCTCTTCTCCCTTCTTTGTTCCTCTTCTCTTCTCTATTTTCTTTTTCTCTTTCGTGATTCTTTATGGTACTGTGTAACTAAATTTGATTTGGTCGAAGAAAATAGAAGCATCATAATCAATAATACTGTGATATCTAATTTGGTTTCATTGTTCAATTTATGCTTTGAGTATTAAATGTTTTATGGTGTCTATTTTTCATGATAGCACACCGTTTATATCAAATAAAAGGTGCTGGTGGGAGTGGGCTCATGTTGTTAATGATTAATTACATATTAATGAAAGAATTGAGATTGTGTATGGCCGGCTAGACTTCTCTTCAATTGTTTCTTTGGAAATCGCACTATCATGTCAACTAATATCAAGTGATGATGATGATCTTCCCCATCCAATTAATAATGTCAAATAATATCGATTAATCGCACATGTGAAATGTCGCAACAATCATACTCTTGAATAAAATTTTTAGAAGAACAAAAAATTCTTGTTTTTTTATAATTTAAAAAATTTGAAGTTGTCACTTATTATTTTGATAATTAAAAACCATAATTGGTTTTTAGAATGTGAATAAAATGACTAGTTGTGTATAGAAAAGAGAATATCACCTCTAGTATATCTTACCAAAGGTAAGTTGCATTGCTCATTTGTTCGAGTATTACTAAAACTTTGTTGTGTTTTTTTTAATAACTGGTCTGTCTATTGGTTAAAGCAGTTCTACCTCAGTAAGGTGAACCATGACTTTACGAGTCAAGTCTAACCATTCTAAAATCAAAATATATTTGTCTCTTTTAATATTGAGAATATCGAATATATCTTATGTATAAATTCATAATATTTGATATTAAAAATAAATATTTTTTGTGTTTTTGAAATTTAGGTCAAGTCTTCATGACTTCAATAAACTTGTTATTAAATTCAAAGTGTATGCAAATATAAAAACTATTTTTAAATTTTTTTTTGGTATGCTAAATCATGCTATATTTTTTTTGTTTTTTATTTATTTTTATGTAAATGTGATTTGTTTTTGCTTTTTGATTTTTTATTGGTATGAAAGATTAATTGGCTTTGAAATATGATCAATGTCTTCTTAAAAAAATTTGAGCATCGCTGTAAAAAGGCTCCAACTAGATCTAACCTTCATAGAATATGGATGAGTCGGTTAAAGAAGATGTTCTAAGGTCACACAAAATAGCAAATTCACTCATTTATAGCTGAAAAAAGTACTCATTATCACCTTCATTACATTTTAAATGCTTTGGTTACTTGATCAGTAACTTATTAACTTATTCATAAAGATGATGACTGTTACAGAAAGAGTTGAGTAAGGCTTGAAAGTGGAAAAGGTTAGGAATCTGATAATAAGATTCAATGATATGATAGAGGATGAATCAAAAAGAGGATTCCATTTAGGAAATATATATCAAAATCATTCCATATCTCAGCATTTCATTCATCCATCTCGGACATTTGCCTATTTTCACATCACCAACTACTCCTACACCTTTGTCAAACCTGATATACCTTTTCCATTTAAAGATGTTCATCAATATCTTCTAAACACCGAGTGTATTACCCTAACTTCATCATATCCTATACAACTATTATTCTTGATGTGGTACAGTCCAAATGAGAAATGTGAATATCCTAATGGGATCCTTGGCTATTCAATAAAAAATTACAAGAATTTCATAATATCAAGTTTGTAAGCTTATGAGCAAGGGATAAGTTAGGTTTATGAAAGATAATGTCATATATTACTTTGTCACTGGATCATCTTTAGCTAAACGTTGATAAGACACATATTATTAGGGAAGCTAATCTAAGAAATGTGTTACATTTTCAATCATTTTGTTTTGGAACTTTGTTATTCTACATTTTTGTTTAGGGATTGCATCTCATCTTTTTAGTGAAACATGTCTTTTCTATCTCTTTGTTGTTTTAAAATCAAAATATTTTTTTGTGAAAGTAATAACTTGGCATTATATTCGTGTTCATGATTGGATAATTGTAATGGTAGAAATGATCAAACCCCAAGGTGTGCCATGCAAAATGCTAAGAGGTAACTCCTTTGAAACTCATAAAATTAACCTTCATGACTGATTTCATGGCTCTATTCAAAATATTTGGACCATACCAATTTGTAAAAAACCTCTTTGCCAAAATAATTTTGAAAAAAAATACCTCAAAATCCATGAGAACTTGGCCTACATTTCAAAAACATTATTTTATTTGTTTAAGGATTATGAACTTAAATGTAAGACATATTCCAGGTATTAAAGATGCAAAAAATATGTTTTAACTTTAGAATGACTAGGTTTGACTTATAAATTTAGGCCTACTCTATTGGGGTGGATCGACTTTACCCATTAGAAATACCAATAATTAGAAAACACATCAATATCTTACTTTATATTAGACAAATAAACAACGCAGCTTATCTTAGGTAAGGTGTACTAAGGGTGATACATCCTCCCCATACACAATCAGTCACTTTATCCAGATTTTGAGACTAGTTAGGGTTCTTAGTGACCAAAATACTAGGCGGTGACTTCAATCCTTTTTTTGATAAGAAACAAGAATTTTTTGTTCTTTCCACCCTTTCACAACCAAGATCCAGGCCTAGGAGGATGTTCATCACGACGCCACACACATGCTACATCTATGACAAACGAAAGGCTATTATGAAAAAGAAAAAAAACTAGATTCTAAAAGTGAGATTTGACTTTTAAAAAAAAGAAGCATCTTGCTTAAGTTATGTTGATTTCCCATTTATTAATGTCATAAAAAATGATCTATAGCACACAAACATGTCATGATTTTACTTAAAATATATATATATATATATATATATATATTTTTAGAGATTAACTCATATCATCATATACAAGTTATTTTTTATTATCAAAAAAGGTTTTTTAAAACATGTAATGTGGTCTACAACTCAAGTTTATAAAAGAATGAGGTATGTGAATGTTTTCAAAGCTTTTCTCCTTTTTTTTCACATTTGTTTTTACTTGTTGGTCATTTTCTTGCTTTTTTTTAAACACTTTTCAACTTTTTCAACTTTTTTCTCATTTCTTTCTATTTAGAGAATTTCATTGACTAAGAAATTCTAAAACATGCCCTAGAATGAGGGGTGATCCTAGAATGAATTATTATCTAATAAATATTTAAGGCTAAAAAAGAAACAATATTATTTTGGGTATACCTTTATTGTTTTAAGCAATATTTTTCTTTCTTAGAGTTTATTGCAAAAAAAGGTAATTTTAGGGTTAAATGAGAGATTAGCAAAACTTTACTCTTTTATGTTTATTGGGAGAGGACAACTCATTTTGGGCTTCAAAATATAAAGATAATAAGATTTTTCCATTTAATGTATATTAGGATTGGAAAATGATATCTTAGGATTCATAAAAGAAAGATTCCTTCTAGCATTTGCATGACATTTCTTAGGACTTGACTAATTTTGAGAGACTTTGAATGGATTCATTATTATATTTACTCAATCATGGATGAAAATGCCAAACTAGCATCTCTTGATTTGAAAACAATAATTGAACATAAAAGAAAAGAGCATAAAAGAAAAGAGCACAATTTAAAAGATGTGATATAGTCCCAAAACAATAAAGTTTTGAACATGTAGGGAGACCATATTTGGAAAAGTTTAGGCTTTTATTTCCCGATAGCCATGATATCTTCATTCACTTTATTAAAAGCCAATTTGAACTTCTTGATTACCTATTTTTCTTTTATGTAATCAACTGCTTAATTTGCTTATCATTAAGATAAAATCATACCCTAATTTTCCTCTTCAACTAGCTCAAAACCTTTTATAATTATGTTATACTCTCCATTTTCTTTAAACGATAACCATCCATACTAAATCAAATTGTTGATATACTTCTTAAACCCTTGATAATGGTTTATGAAATGACTCACAACTTTTGCATGATACTTATATTTAGTATTTTTATTATAACATTTAGAAAAAAAATGGTTAAAAAGTTTTGAGTGGTAAAAGCACTATCAATGAGCTTTCATAAAGTGTTGTATATGCTAACGAAAGGAACTAAAAAAAAAGATGATTGTTCATAGAATTTTCTTGGATATTATGTGTTTTGAGAAGCTTGATGTTCATGCTAAAATAAGGATGGTGAATGTGTTGAATTATATGGTAGAATATAGCATTTTACAAGGTTAAAATAGGTATACTAGTGGATGTAATTTGAGGTGTTTGATGATGAAAAATATTTGGATGATGTGACCAAGTTTCTATGCCATTTTCTCAAATGTCATTGACTCATAGAATCTTTCAATCATATTCTTTTTAATAATTGCAGGTGTTGCCCTCGTATCTTTGATTTTTCTTTTCTTTAGAGCTCATTTGACTCTTTCAACGATGACCATTATATCCAAGAATTGCTTTGAAATATTGCAAATTATATGTCTAAAATAAAGAGCATTAAAAATGTTTATAAAAAAGGAAATAATTTCTTTTTTAAACAAAGAAGGATTAACTTGAATGAGGATTCATTGCCATCTTTGAACATATTCTTTAATAATTTTATTGGTTCTTTTCTCTATATTTTATAACATTATTCTAGGGGCTAATTCTATATTTAGGTTGTACTGTTTGATAAAAGATATGACCAAAGCCCTTAACTTTTTGATTTTAGTTATATGAAGACCCATTCACCAGCTAAAGTAGGTTCATCTAGGTTTTTAAAGAAATAATAAAACTATTTTTTATAAAAGTAGTTGGTGCATACAACAAGTAGGAGGCATTAACGCTTTTTAAGTAGTGTATGCGACTCTTCTTAGCAGCCGAACTCCACCGTTTATGATGGTGTTGGAAGTGTCGCACCATCCTTTCCCTGGTGGTCAAGCGCGTGTTCATGGTGAAACAATGGTTGAGCTTTGTTGTTACCCAATTTTTGGGGTCCGCACACAAAAAAAGAAGGAAAAGAGAAAATACAAAAAATAAATAAAAAATTGTTGGAAGAAAACCAAAAAATATATAAGTGGGAAGATAATACCAAAATGCCTAGAAAATAGCCAAAAATTGGTTGAGGATGATAAAAAAAATACAAGATTAAAATTGAACAACATATTTTTGACTGATGAAGGCTCAATTAGCAAAAAAAAATTAATTTGAGGAAGATAAATTCAAAATTGGATATTTAAGTACTCAACTACATTTTATTAAAGGTTTAATTGAATTTATGGAGGGCTTAATTGCATGAAAAATTGATTTTTTAAGGCAATTTAGGTTTTAATTAGAAGAGATTAAAGTTTAAGGGTCGAACTATAATTGGTAAGAGTTAATTTGGTCAAATCAGGGGCTTAATTGCACAAATATTAAAGTTTGATGGGCAATTAGGGACTTGATTGAAGAAATCAAAAACCAAGGACCAAATTAAAAAAGAATCATGAATATAGGGGCTGAAATTGACCGAATCAGGGTCAAATTGAAGAAATTGAAAGTTTGTTGATCAATTGAGGGTCAAAATGCACAAATTCAAAACCAAGAACCAAATTGAAAAAGGCGACCAACTTTAGAACTGATATTTGAGCTTGGCAGGGACGAAATTGAATTGATTCTTAAAATCAAAACCTCAATCAAGGACATGATTGATTAAATTAAAAATTAAGGACTAATTTACAGATAAGGATTTCTAAAGGCTATTCTATTTTTTAAACGCCAAAATGACGTCGTTTCATTTAAATGAAATGACATGTTCTATGTGACACGACATCGTTTTGGTTATTATTATATAAAAAAAAAGAACAAAACGACGTTGTTTTGATGGTATTGTGCACCATCTTCTTCCCCTGGATTTGTTTTATAGTCAAGGGATGGGGGTTTTTCTGCCCTCCCTTACAACGTGCTTCAAAACTCTCTCTCTCTCTTTCCTCCATGTCCCCACACCACGACACAACTTACGTCCCTTTCATGGCCTACCACTATGCCTGAAAAAGAGCAGAGAAACATGTCTTTTGGGCGGCCCTTGAGCATCTGCAAAGTGGCCGCCCATCCACCCTACCCTTTAGCGTGCTTTGGACAGGGATAGGGTGGTCTAAGCTCCCCTTGCCTTTATAAATACCCCATTTCACTAGGATGAGAGGTGGTGAAGAAAAAAAATAGGGGAATGAGGAAACGGCAAAGAAAAAAAAAGAGTAAAAAAAAAGAAAAAAAAAAAAGAAAAAGGCAAAGAGAAGCTTTTGACTCTGCCTAGTGTGAAGAGTGCCCTCCGACATTGGGCCCTCCGCTCAGCTAGAAAACCAATTTCTCTCCTTCATTTTTTTTAAAGCGTGAGCCATACAACCTTATCTCTCTCTCTCTCTCTCTCTCTCACACACACACACACACGCACACGCACACACACTAGTAACAACATCAACTACTTTCTCTCTCTGCCATCTTCAAAATAGCACCTGGAAGCACTGTCATTTCTCCCAGTCGCCACCACAATAACGCCATCACGAGCTACTACCAACATTAGTAATCAACGCCTCCTCGTTCCAGGTAACCTTCTTCTCCTTTCTGCAAGTCTTCTTCTTTGCCTCACTTGCATGCAGAACGTGAATTAATTTACGTTCTGCAGCAAGCCAAATAATTAACTTGGTTATTGGCTTAGCCTAGTAACCAGGTAGGTGTTTTCGGGCTGGACCTACAGCCCAGCCCACACGACTGGGCTGGGTCCAGCCCTACCCCTAAAAAAAAAGATTTTGTTGGGCCTTTGACAATCCCAACTATCTAGACTAAGTTTGGGCCTTGGGCTCAAGTAGCCCAGCCCCTAGGCTAAATGTGTGTTTGACAGACACACCTTTATATCTTTCCTTTGGTTTTAAACTTGCTTTATCTTAGAATCCAGCCAAAGATGTCCTTAAAAAACCTTAGAAAATTCCTTTATTTATAGACCATTTTGAATTTATTTGTGGATACCTCGCATGTTTTTCTTAATTTTATACTTCATATTGAGATTGTGAATTTATACTGTAAGATACTGATCCAATATCGAAATATCTGCTTTCCGCTAAAATTTCAAGAAATTCAAAAATTCTCTAAACCAGTTAGAGTGCTAATATCTTTTCTTTATGCAATTAGTTCTTTTTTTCTCAGACTTTGATACCAGTTAGGATCCTTAGTGACTAAAATACTAAGTGGCAACTCCCTTTCTCTCTTTCTACTGATAAATGACAAGAATTTCTTGTCTTTTCCTCCCAAACCATTTCTCAACCATTTCCCGATCTAGAAGGATGATTGTCGCGATACTGCACAAGTGCGACAAGCTCTAATGAACTTTTTTTCTTTTTCTCCATCTTTTCTCTCTCATTGCCTCATATTTCTCGCTAGCCCTTTCAAAAGTTAAATGTATTTTGTCAGTTTATATTTGTATCAATTTTGGTCTTTATTTTTCTTTTAATGTTTTTTTAAGTTTTCTTTTTCAATTTCTTCCTTCAACATTTTATTTCATTTAATTCTTGTATCCAATTTGGTCTCCATTTGATCGCTTTATTTATTTATTTGTCATTTTGTTGATTTATTTTATTTTTAATTTTTTCCCTTAATATTTAATTTAACTTAATTTTTGTATCCAATTTGATCCTCAATCTTTTGTTTGTTATTTTTTTTAAAATTTTGGACGATTAGAAATTTTTTTTCATGATTTTCTATTGTTTTCCTTCCATAGGATAATCTCGGTCTCATGATCTGAGTCACTAGTTTTAAAGATTAACCCGATTTAACTTCAATATTTTTTCAGGTTTCTTTTTTAAATTAATTTTTCTTTCAATTTCATCATTTAACATTAAGTTATTAGACCTTGAATATTGTTATTTTTTTTACTTTTTTTTTCTATAAGATTATCCTGATCTCATATCTTAGGTCTCAAGTTAGTCAATTAAACGCGAGTTGACTTAATGTTTTTTATGTCTTTTAAAAGGTCACAAATTCTTTTATATGTTTTTTTTTTAATTTTTTATATGTTTTTTTTAAATTGATTTTTTTATTTTTTCCTTTCATCATTTAGTTTATTTGAGATTGATCTTCATTGTTTTTTTTAATTTTTTTATATAGGGTTATCTGGGACGATTGAGTCATGAATTCAATATGCTGACTCGAGTTATTTTTTTTAAATAATTTTTTTTCCAGTTTGACTTTCAATGTTTGATTTGCTTGTTATTAAGCTTCAAATGTTTTTCATTTTTTTTACGGCGCTTTCAATTTCTCATTTAATTTTTATTTTGTTATTAAATAAAATTATTGAAATTTTTTAAAAATATTTAAAGAATATCTTTTTAAAATATTATATATATTTATTTTTTCGTATTAGTCATTGATATCCTTTAGGTTATTCGACATAATAATTGATCCGTACTTTTCTTCGGAATTTGAAAATGCTATCATTATCATCTTTTTTTTTTTCTTTTTTGTTAAAATAGCACGGGCAATGGATCCATTTTTGGAAGTTGATTTTAAGAAAAAAACATATACAAACAGGGACAGCAAACAAACAAAACCAAAACAAAACAAAGAAAGGG
>Ga0325414_1003634_pt1 | contig 16078 bp, 7 predicted proteins | sample PopdelMetagenome_8_FD_206183 | JGI IMG/M metagenome (GOLD analysis project Ga0325414, IMG submission 206183) | Populus deltoides microbial communities from Bellville, Georgia, United States - Leaf-PdKOR-R3 | ecosystem: Host-associated > Plants > Phyllosphere > Phylloplane/Leaf | place: USA...
TTTTCTATGGTTTTTAATTTTCTTTTTAAAAAAATTTCTGTCTATAGTTTCATCTTTCATGTTTTGCAAAGTTTTTTTAAAGTTTGTTTATCATTTTATATTTGGAAATGTTTTTTATGGTCTAAGGGCATATTTGTTTCTCGAAACATTATTTTCAGGAAATCACTTTTCAAACTTTTTTTATGGTCTAAGGGCATATTTGTTTCCCGAAACGTTATTTTAGGAAATCACTTTTCAAACTTTCCTGTGTTTGTTTGTCATTAGGAAAGTTGGTCAACGAAAAACACTTTCCAGTCAAAAGAAGATTTGACTTGGTTTTCATAAAAGTGTTTTTCTTTTATTTTGAATGGAAAATACTTTCTGCAAGTTGTGAAAAAAATTAAAAATATCATATTATTTGTTGATTATATCAAATTTGGTCCTCAAACTTTTGATAGCTATATATATATATATTTTGTTTTGAATATTTATTTTTCAATTTCATCCCTTATAATTTAATTTTTATATTAACTTTGGTTCTTATTTTTATAATTGTTATTTGTTTTTTCTCTTATTATTTTTTAATTGAAATTTTTTATCTATCAAATTTGGTCCTTATTCTTTTGATTATTACTTATTTTATTTTAAATAATTTATAAAATATTAATTATTTTAATTTTAATTTCTTCATCTTTCAATTTTTTTATTTTTTAGATTTGATCTCTATTATTTTGGTTATTATTTGTTTTATTTCAGATAATTTATGAAATTATATTTTTTTTCAATTTCATTCTTATTCAACTTTTTAATTTGTAAGATTTGTTCCTCATTATTTTAATAAACTTTTAAAAAATAAAACATTAATAAGTTATTTTCCAGTTTATTTTCCATGACATAACAAAATACTATAAAGTATTTTTCAACTTATTTTTCATTACACTATCAAATATCAAAAAATAATTTATTTTTTAAAAAAATTAACTTTCTAACAAACAAATGCATCCAAAAAAAAACATTTTTTTCCGGAAACAAGTGCGAGGGTACATGAGAGAAGTTATCGGTGCATGATTACATATGAAGTGAGTTTTTTTAAAAAAAATATATATATATATATACACACACACACTCAGAATATAAAAGATGGATGAATATTATATTTTTTTGGGTACTGTTACTGCTTGTTTTAGCTTTAAAGAGAAGAAAATTTCGCCACGGACTTTCCAAGGGTAAATTTGAGTTACCAAGCCGCCGAGTCTGGTGGTCTGGTATATTAAACATATCTAATCGATATCTGAAAAGCTTGGTATATTTACTTTGTTAACTAGAATGATGTAATGATTTTTTTTTATCTCTCAACTCAAAAAATTTAATACTGGTTTTCAGGTGTATAAAAATCTTTTTATATGGTTTATTTTCAAATATGATAAATTAATAAGTTTTTTCACATATTAATTGCATGATAAAATAATCAAAATACTATTGGAAGCAACAAATTTAAACTTGATATGAAGAAGTATTTTTGTTGTTATAATTTAAGTAAGGAGACACTTTAATATTTGATCAAATATAAAATTAATAAATAATTAAAATACATGATAAAGCTACAAAAATACCATTAAAAAAAATGAGATCAAGGGGTGTTTTTTGATTTTTCATAATTTTTTTAATTACAAAATTTGCTCATAGGCAATTTTGTATTTAGATAAATAAAAAAGATGGGTGCTCGTGTACGGCATTAAGGAGTGCGTGAAAGACGCTCAAACCCTTCGAGCAATGCTTACAATGCCTCCCAACATATAAAAATATTCTTCTGGTGTGCTATTGGAATTGTTCCCATGTCATTTTCTTGTTGTTTCGGCACGTATCTTCATTGATGGTCTGGTTTGTCGTTATTAGACCCTTGTTTTTTTTTAAAATTTTTTATTTACTCCCTTGAAAAATACAACTTGACCCTCTTTGTTGTTGATATTTAAACTTCAGTCCTTGTTCTTTTGATTTTTAATTTTTTATACTGACCATTTTATTGAAGTTTTATTTATTTTTAATCTTATCATTCAAACTCAATTTACCAGATATGTTATTTTACAATTTGATCCTTGTTTTTTTTCTTGCTTATTTTATAAATGTTTTATTGATTTTTCAATTTTATTCTTAAATTCAAATTGATAGTATTATATTTTTTAATATAGTTCTCATTATTTTGATTTCGAACTTCTTTCTTGACATTTTGTAAATGTTATTATTTTTTTAATTTTACTTTTCAATCAAAAATATTGTTTTTAATTTTTTATGTTAATTCTAACCCTTATTATTTTGATTTTTTTGTCCTTTTGTTATATTGATTTTTCTTTTTTACTCCATCCTTAATCAATTAAGAAATTAATTTTGTGTTTCAATTTTCATCATCATTTTTTTAATTGCTATTTTTAAAAAATCCTTTTATATAATTGAGATTCTTTTTTGATTTTATTATTTGATACTTGATTGATTGAAAATTAAATTTTATGATTTTTTTTAGATTTGGTGCTTCACGACCTGGATCATGGGCTTAAAAAGTTAACATGAATTTTGTTTAAAGGGCTTTATAGTCCTTTTTATTTTTTATTGGGTTATTCGAATCTCATAATTTTGGTGGCGGGTTTAACAAAAAATCTTGAGTTGACTCGACCTTGATTACCAGGGTTACAGATTTGTCACAACCAAGTTTTTTTTTGTTATTTTTACTTTATTTTAGCACCTAAATATTATTTTTTACATGAAAAAATAGTTCATCTCGCGAAGAAACATGGGCACCGAAGCTAGTTTCCTACCACTTGGCCATGGTTCAAGCATTTGGTATTATTTAGAGCCCAAACGATTAAATTGATTTTAACCATACCATGCAGCATGCATAATGTATTCAGAAAAAAATCTCCAACTATTACATTAATCAATAATTTCATGAAAATGCTATGCATACTCGTGGGTTCCTTGATGAAATTTTTTATTTTTTATTTATATTTTAAGACAAAAATTTGTTAATATTTACAGCACAGCTAAAATTTTTATTTGAAGATGTTGAGTGTATATTCCCATTAGAACTCAATCAAACTTGAAGAAAGAAAAGCAAAGGAAAGGAAAAGATCTTTAATAGCTAAACAAAGTTTTGCAAAAGTGCCAAGTTTCCCACTAAAATCTTTATCAATCCTAACCTTAAATTCCAAATAGAATTGGATTCTCAATGTTTTGCTATCCTTTGCAAGTATGTGTTGTCATAGTATGGTTGTAGTTGCAGTTGTTTTTTAAAGTATTTTTTTTTTAAAAATATATTAAAATAATATATTTTTTTATTTTTTTAAAAATTATTTTTGATATTAACACATTAAAATGATCTTAAAATACTAAAAAAAAATATTAATTTAAAGTAAAGAAAAAAGGAGAAAAAATTTATATTTTTTTAAAAACGTTTTTGAAATATAAAAACAAATAGGGTAGTTTTTAAAAATATATTTTAAAAAAATCAAAATAATATTATTGTTTTTAAAATTAATAAGATGATAATCGAGTTTTTATCACGACAAATCTAAATCGATAAAGTTATGGGACCAATCTAAAGTTTTCAACTGAATTAATTAATTATATTTTTCCAGCCCGAATCAGTACACACTCATTTAACCCGGCAGGGACAGTTCAAGTTATAAAACAATGTGTGCTGTGCGTGCACATACGTGGGACTCTCGAAGCGCGAGACGCACAGGGATCCGAATTCCGCCAACCAACTCATTTAAATTCTTAACCAGTCCAATAGAGAAATCCAAACGCGTCCGCAAATTAGCAATCCGACTGAAAGGGAAAAAGGGTAGATTTGTCACTCAAAAAATATCCGTACCACACGGCAATATTCTTGTCATTAGCCACCTTCTTCGATCACGATCACGATCACGATCACGATCACACGGCCCCTAATAACGAACAAGCCGAACTCCACCTCCACCCCTTCGCTCTTATCTTATCAACGCTCTTCACAAGTCACGACGTGTCCCCCTTCACCTTCTTCTACCCTTCTTTTCCTGTAAAAAATATTACACTAATGAGTTTTAAAAATGTTTTTAATATATCTTCAAATAAAAAAATATAATGTATTATAACACCAAACACACATGAAATATGAAAGAGGACATGTACGGTGAATCCAATTTAAGTGGATACACATGAAAGGATTTCTTTAGCAAGTACATGAAAGTATGAAACTATCAAGGTTAATGCATGTTCCTCGAGATTCAAAAATACTTAATCTATGCCTTTTATATATCCAACAATACTTGCAATAATGATATTTGATGGCAGCAATGAACTTCTCTTTGGTATAATTGTATGTCTAAGAAAATCACTACTCACACCAAAGATAAAGAAAAAGAATTACGGAAAGAATATTACAAAATAATTTCTTACCTACTTGGTGGGGTCAAAATTTGTTCTTAAGCGGGGGAGAGGATGAACTTCTTCCATGATTTCACTGGCTACTGGCTACTGGCTGCTGGCCTCTGCGTCCACATCAAGTTCTAACCTCATCTAGCATGGGGTCTTCCCCTTAATAAATAAAGAAAGCAGAAACGTATTGGATGCCTGACAAGTTACTGTGTGTGTTCTCATCTTCGTGTTCATCGACCATATAGTTTCTGCCAAAATACCTCTCTATCTTTTCCTCTTTCACCTTGTGAAAATCGTTTTAGATTCGTATATTCATTCGTCTCGTAACAATTATCATGGCATAGATGATTTCATTTTCTCTCTTTCCTTAACCAGACTAGGAGAGCTAGACCCTAATGAAAGCCCTTTTTTCCATTAATGCTTTCTTTATATTTGCTGATGATGCTACCCCACCGCCTTTAAAGAATACACCTTTTGTACTATCTTTGAAAACCATACATTAGCAATTAGCAATATACTCTATAACCCCATGTGAATCCTTTTTTTCCCTTCACAAACAATGCCCAGCAACACCACCACATCTTCTACTACTCCTCGAGACACAATGACCCACTTGGATTTCTTCAAGAAGCTCAAGAGATTGAACCCTCTTGAGCCTTCTCTTGGCATTCTTGGCTTCTTTTTAGTCACCGTACTCCTCATTTGTTGCTTCTTTTACTTGGATTATAGGAGTGTGACTCGTGGCCTTCGCCACCATGGTATCTCCTGGTCTGGACTTGTTGTACCTTCTTCATCAGAATTAACTGGTGGAGACAGTGGACGGCTAGGATTTCTTGATAAGCGTGGCGATTGGTGTGATATTTTTGACGGGAACTGGGTTTGGGATGATAATTATCCTCTGTATCAGAGTCAAGATTGTTCCTTTATAGACGCTGGTTTTAGGTGTTTAGAGAATGGTAGGCCCGATAGCTTCTACACCAAGTGGCGTTGGCAACCCAAATATTGCAACTTGCCCAGGTATTCCTTTCCTTTCCTTTTCTTTTTGATCTGTTTAATTGGTTTTTTAAACTTTTGAGTTAATTACTGATAAACTGTGGAATTATTGTTGTGCTGTGTTGGGTTGCTTACAGATGAGAAAAGGTTGCTAAATTAAAATAGTTGTATATTAGGTTGGGAAGAAAGCGGTTTTTTCATAAGCTTTGGCGTCTTCCAATTGAAGCGTTAATTAATGATGTTTGTAAGAATGATATTATGGCACATTTCCTGGAAATCAGCATGCATTCCTTTCTGTTTGGTGTCTTGTTGTTAACTACCTTTGTCCATATCAAATTAGTTTTTATACCCTTTTTAGGAGTTAGACACCACACTTGCTTGATAACAAACTCTAACATAGTTTCACAGAAAAAGTGGAAGTTGCGTTTGGCTCCTGAACTTCGTGAATGTGTTTCTTTTAAACACTAGCCAAGTACCTACTTTTTGTAAGAAAATTTATTGTTTAAATGTTTCCTGGTACTAGCAATCTCTTTTCTTGGAATGACAATTACAATTGCTCTGAGAAAAGCTTATCTGGGCCCCCCTTCTTTTCCTTGAGACAGATTCGATGCAAGGTTGATGTTGGAAAAGCTGAGGAACCGGAGGCTTGTATTTGTTGGAGACTCAGTTGGAAGGAACCAGTGGGAGTCCCTCCTCTGTATGCTTGCCACTGCTGTTCCTGACAATTCTTCTATATATGAGGTGAATGGGAACCCAATTACAAAGCACAGAGGGTTTCTGGCGTTCATGTTCAAGGACTATAATTGCACCCTTGAATATTACAGGGCTCCATTTCTAATTGTACAGGGCCGCCCCCCTGCTGGAGCTCCGAAAGAGGTGAAGTTGACTTTAAGAGTGGATACATTGGACTGGACTTCCCCCAAGTGGAAAGATGCAGATGTTCTAGTTCTTAACTCTGGCCATTGGTGGAATCATGAGAAGACCATAAGAGGGTAAGTACAACCTATGCAATTAGGTGTCCCCAAGAGCTGGTTCTTGTGTAGTGTGCACGTAGCTATTTTCAACTTTTGGCATCTTTGAATCTGGAGAATACTAGATTGGAGCATAATAACTATTCCTAGCTTTTAATCCTAACCGGTCTGCATATATGCATAAATAAGACTATTGGAGGGTAAAGACGTCCTATCTGATTTTGTACTTTGCACTATAGGACTAGGATATATCATATGAGCTTGAAGATAAATTTTATATAGCCTTTTACAGTAGCTCGTATGCTTTTACCTGCAGATGCAATTTTTTCACGGTTCAGCAACTTGGGGTTATAGTGGAAAAAAAAAAACTTTATTATAATGTGGTTTAAATTGGAAAGCATGTCTAAGATGGCAATGCATCTGCTCAATTATTGAAATTTAGGCCTCAAGGTGACAAGTTTAGATGAAGGAAGGTACACAATAGTCTCAATCTGAGGGTTAGAGGGTAAGATAGGATATCAGATCACTCCAACCTGATGACCTGGTTCTTTTGTATGTGTGCATGTGTGTGCAAGCGCGCGCGCTTTGATTTTTTGACTTTTGGCACTATAGAGCTAGGATAAGACCACATGAGCGCAAATAAATTATTATATAGCCTTTTACCATTGCTGGTCAGCTTATATGTGCAGATGTGTTATTTCTCAGTTTAGCAACATGGGCACATGCACAGTTCAACTTGGAGAGGAGAGCATGTTTAACATGGCCAATGCATCTGCAAATTATAGAAATTTAGGCCCCATGGTGACAAGTTTAGAAAGAGAAAGTTACATACAGGTTGTTTGTTCACATTGTTTCGATCTGAGGGCTAGAGCCAGAAACATATATGCATTTTATTTGCTGACGAGATGAGGATGTGTTTCAGTTAGCCATGGATATGGTAAAATTTATCAATGATGAGATTATAGATCTTTTCCATGCCATGGATTTACTTCAGAGTCTGCTGGGACATGCATCCCCCTATTGAGCTTGAAGGTACCAACATATTGGAGGAAATTCTTCGGTGTTTGTTCAGTTGCATCTGAGATGGCATGTGGCATTGTAGATGTAAATGGAATATTATGAAGGTTGAGCGCATAAGTTGGGATAAAATGGGATAAAATAAATGCTAAATATGAATCCGATACAATTGGTCCTTATAGCATGCTTGAACATGGGTGATTAGACCACATTGGAAGATTATTCTCAATTTGTTAAGCATGATGACCTATGAGATGTCCCTAGAGTGTGTGAGGGTGGGGAGGTGTCCCAATGAATCCTCTTACCACTCTTAAGCCAAAGTCCAAAGGTGTATCTTGTCCGCATTGCTATATCAGTGGGTTAGGATGTGCTTTTAGCCTTCAATTTGAGCATAACATTCAGACCAATCATTGAGCTTGATTTATGGACGAAAAAGGAAAAATGCAAGAACATTTTTATCTTATTTTCACTACAGTGCATACAATCACCCACAAGTACCATTTCCTTGCAATGAAACCACAATCTTCTTGTTGCTGCTACCACCAAGTTGACCTGCATTTCATTGCATTATTCCCTCATAGTAACACCATCAGGTGATTTTGCTTTATTTTTTTCCCTAGATTTAACAAAGGGAACATGAAAATTCTGTTTGCATGCTTTTGTCAGTTGTCATTTTATGCTGTACTTCATGTAGGAAAAGGCAAGGACAGAAATCAGTTCATGCTATAATGTTGAAATGATATTTGATCATTGAATTTATGTTATTTATTAGGGGTTGTTACTTCCAACAAGGGGAGAAAGTAAGGATGGAGATGAGTGTTGAAACTGCATATGGAAGATCAATCGAAACTTTGATTGATTGGCTTCACACTGAAGTAAATATGAGCAAGACTCGGGTCTTCTTTCGAACCTATGCTCCTGTACATTTCAGGTTTCTCTCTCTCTCTCTCTCTCTCTCTCTCTGTGTTTATTTTTTAAAATTTCTGCATGGGTACTCTTTTTTTCAAGAACATTTCAAAATATATCCAAAAGTTACTCTTTCTCGAATATTTCAACTGCCAGATCTTTCCTGAATGCTTAGTTGTCTATATGTACTCTTTTGATTCTTAGTCTCAAGTTTTAAAACAGAATAACGTCCTCTGGAAAACCTGAACTCTTTCCATGCTATAATGTGAACTAACACTTTTCAATTAATGAGTTACTTGAGTTGATTCCTTTGCTCCAAAATTGCAATTCCTTCGCATGCTTGCAAATGAAATTGTTTGTGCATGTTTATCTAATAAATTGGCTGATGTAACAGGGGCGGCGACTGGAAGACTGGTGGTAGCTGCCATCTGGAAAAGCTTCCTGACTTAGGCTCGGTGGTGGTTTCACCAGATTACCGTTTCAAACTATTCTTTGATGTGTTATCAAAACACTCAAATGAATCACAAGTGATGAACTTGCATTTGTTGAATGTGACAAGCATGTCAGCCCGGAGAAAGGATGGCCATGCATCCTTATACTATCTTGGACCAGGTAGTGGTCCAGCATCCCTACACCGTCAAGACTGCAGCCATTGGTGCCTGCCTGGTGTACCTGATTCCTGGAATGAGCTTCTTTATACACTTATTTTGAAGCAGGAGTTGGTTCATGCACAAGATTTAACAGAATCTTCTCAAGCTCCTTTTGTGACCACTTAAGAAGTAATCTGTTTGGACCAACATGATTAAAGAACGGCAGTTCATAAATCAAAGGTTGCAGTTTCCTCAAACATATCAGCAAAATCATCATTTGCTGAGTTGGGTGCGGTGCTTTGCTTCTAGACCATCCATTTAATCATCAGTTGCCTTCAGCAATCCTTGGCAAAATTTAAGTTACACCATTTTTCAGTGAATTTTGTTTTCTGAATGATCGGGGACAGTTCACAGGCATCGTGATAAGAAGGCAAAGTTGATAGTTGAGAAGAGATATACACAGACATGCTTTTCTTTTTGTTATACAAGCTGTATTCCTTGGACAGAACAAAAATAGAAAAAATCCTGATCACGCCGCTTGTAAATTGTATATGCAGAGCAAATGCTGGAAATTTTACAGTATGAGAAATCCTTAGTTCAGTCTACACACCCTCGGAATCTGAGAACTTTCAGCCATGGTAATTCTTAAAGAATGAAAAAGAATTCAGGGCATGAAAATTCTTGAAGTATGTATGCTATGCTAGTTTTGGGTGCTTTTATTTCCCTATTGTGCCCTTGAAATTCTTTCGGTTTCTTGACACAGGCATGGAAAAACTCTCAACTTAAGCAAGGCAGTTATGCATTAAGGATTTGGCTGGCCAAACATTCGTACTTCGACACGAAAGAGTCAACTTGTGAGTCATTTGAGCCGAAAGCATGGGGCATTATCACTTCCCTGTTAGGTGCTCGCTGTGAATTTACTCTGCAACTTGCACTGTGTATTTATATAATTATCTGATAAGCAAAATGGATCCTGCTATAGCTGATTTTGCGAAGGAGATTGAGGCTAAAGTGGGGCTTTGATCATTAACGAGGGCAGTGCCCTGTCCTTTTCCCCTCTTGAAGTTAATCCATTAGCGTACATTCCTCTAATCTCGATGAAAGGAAACGCCACTACATGCTCCCTTGATTTAACAGAAGTGGGTGCCACTGCCATTTTTCAGTCAATCATGGTTGTATGATTGTCAAATAAAACGCGGAAACATTCACGCACAAACAGGCATAATTGAAGCTTTCCACTCTAGAATCTAAAATTGGATGAACAGGTTCAAGAACGAACAAGAAAAACTGATCTGCCAAAATAAGAATGATAAAAAAATAGAGGGGAGAGGAGAAGAAAAACCTTCGTCAACCAAAACAAGAATGAGAACATCGAAGGGGATAAGAATGGACTCGCTCTATGGGGTACATATATGCTAGACAAAGAAAAATCTTATCTTGTTGAGAGCCATTTTGTTTAACTAGTAAATGGATATTGCTCATATCTAATTGTGCAATCATGGAGCACCGAACGAACCCCTATTCGGCTTTGAGAAGTTGCAAACATGGCCGCACTAAGACATGTTGTGGAGTCTGAACTGGTGAGGTTCTGAATCTATTTACAAGCACCATGAGTAGCATTTGGATAAGGATTTGAATAAGGATAGATGATGCGGTAATCAATTAACAATATTTTTTTTCCCCTTCGGTTTTGTCAAATTTTTTTATTGATATCATCTTCATACTATTAAATTAATGGTAGTTGATTAGATCATATTAAAATAATTTTTATGCGATTTAATTTTAAACCTGGAACATGTAAAAAGTTAAGTTAATAGATTTTTTTTATGGTATTTTCGTTAATTTTTCTCAATTTTACCCTTATATTTTTTTATCAGTTGGCCGGGTTGTTTTTTGATCAGCTAAGTCGACAGGGTCAAATTAGGACAACTTCTACGCGGTTTAATTTAAAACCCGAGTTAGGAAGGGATTTGGATAAGGAGGTTTCAAGGTTCATCTACTATGGTGGATTCAATAACAATATTAAATAGTTTTTCATGACTTGCATATTTTTTTTTACTTTAAAATTAAAAATTAATCTGACCCGCAACATAACATGATACTATAAACTAGTAACAAATTATATTAAGAGAGAAGAGTGAAATCCACAATGCTAACTATTGTAGCTCTAGACTCAATGAAAATGTGAATTGCAATAATAGAGTTACAGTCCCCCCCACCTCCCATGAAAAAAAATTTGGTCTAATTGATGAGGCAATAGGTTCTTTTTGTTAATTTTTGAGATGTTAAAATATAAAATTATCATTTGAGTAAAAAAAATTAGACCTGACAGCTAGGAGCATTTTTGCTGTTTTTGTTTTAAATGCACATTCAATTTACTAAACTGCCTTTGAAGTAAAAAAAAATGCTTTAACTTCGGTCCAAGGTCTTTTTTCTTCATTTTCACCTTGTTTTTTTTTATTAAGTAGGGTTAGGGGCATATTTTTACTTTACTCTATAATAAATATTTTTTTAAAAATAGCAGACAAGTGCTTGCATGGGTCGGTGCATAAATATTGGTCATCAGTTTTGGATAGCATGTGCAGTGTTTCTTGGTGGCCAAATATGGGCTTTTGGGACGGCGTTGGATTCATCTCAGTAACCCTTCTAGCCCTAGATGATGCATGTAATCGATGGATGTCCGGTTTGGCATCGACAACCCCTTTTTTTCTCGGTTTTCACGCCCGACCCTTTAGATTTTCAAGCTAGCCCCTCAATTTGTGTTTTTATTCGGATTTGGTCTCTATTGTTTTGATTTTTAAGTTTTTGTTCTTGGTCCTTTTGTAAAGTTTTGATTTTCTTTTCAATTTCATCATTCAATCATAATTTGTCAATGTTGTTTTTTCCACTTTAGTCCCTATTATTTTGATTTTTAATTTTTTTCTTAACCTTTTTGTGCATTTTTTTTATCGGGTTTCAATTCCATACCTCAATCTAAATTTATGGTTTATTTTTTTTTAATTTGATCTTCATTCTTTGATTTTTTTGTCCTTCTATTAAAGTTATTTTTCCTTTCAATTCCACCATTCAATTAAAAAATTTATAGTTACTCTCTAATTTATTTTGAATCCTTTTATATAATCGATTTTTTTTTTCAATTTCATCATTTGATGTTTGATCTGCAAAGAATCGGGTTTCACAGTTTTTCTATGCATGATGCTTCCAGTTTAATGACCCGGGTCATTGGTTTGAAGAGTTAACACATGTTGATATTTGTTTTGACTTATTTTCTTTTTCAATTTCATTGTTCGACATTAGTTTTTTTTTTAAAATTGGTTTTATGGTTTTTTTTATATCGAGTTATCTTGATCTTATAACTTAGACCATGTATTTTGTAAGTTAACCCAGGTTAGCCCGCCCCTTATTACCTAGGCTACTTGTCTATCACATTACCTCAGGTTAACTCGGACTGAGTTTTTTTTTCTGATTTTTTATCCAATTTTGTAGTTCTAGTTTTTTTTTTAAAAAATTAATCTTTTTACTATCATTGCCTAATGTTTTTAATGCCTAATTAAAATAAAACCAACTTATTAGACCTTGTTGAGACTATAACTTTAAATTGTTGATTTTTTTTCTTTTTTTTTAAACGTGTTTGCAACATCTAAATATCATTTTATATGGGAAAAAATGCAAATCTATAGCGTAGTGTAAGCCCATGTCTAGTTTGCACTAATACCAAAAGTATCACCCTTGGAGTACATCTTAGAGTTGCAGATAATAGTTGTTACATTCGTATCATGAACACTTTTAACAATAATGCACTATCCAAAGAATCCAATAATCACAAGTGCCAATTTTGAAGGAAAACCCATGTTTTTGTTTCTCTTAATTTTATCAAAAAAGAAGTTCATTTGATTTTTCATTTCAACTTTCATTGGTTTCTCCATCATTTTTGCAACAAATGATTTCAATCCTTATATGATGCAGGAGGTTTTTAAAAATTATTTTTTCTTAATAATTTTTATCCTTTTTTATTTAGTTTAGGAAATTAAATGATATTTTTAATATTTTTATTTTTCCTAGTTTATTTAGGAAATTTATTGCTTTTCCTTTATTTTTGGATTCATAGTTTGTTTATGTTGGTTTTCGGTTCTATTTAAATATCTGTAAACCTTTTAAAGTGGCAAAATACTCAAAGAGAAATATCCAGTAATAAAATCTTGATTTAGGGTTTGTGGTGTGACCATATTCGATAGAATTTTATGTTGATCGTTCTTATTGTCTTTTTGTGTTGTTTATGTCCAAGTCAATTGGTATCATAACCCAATAATTTCTGGTTGTTAATTATTTTGTATTGTTGAATAACCATAATTAGAAAAGATGGTCACAAAATAAGGCGTGTTCATGTAGGAAGGAAAGATGAGGTTTTTCTTGGAAAAAAGACGTTTAGGAACTGGTGATACAAGACATGCAGAGGAAAATTACAAAATCAACATGTCAACTAACTATAATAAATATGCAGATGCAAGTTGAAGAATTATTCTGTCGATTAGCGGAGTTGAAGAAGAAAAAATTAGAGGATCAAGAGGAAAGTGATCACATATCCATGACTAGTTTTGAAAACCCGTTTTAGAAGTATAAACAGATGAGACAACTTATTGATCAGGATGAGTATCTTAGAGATTTTTGGTGATCCTGTTTATGATGAGATAAGTATAAATTAATATTCTCCACCAATTTATAATGTTTAGTTTGATGATGATTATGTTAACAATAATAGCATAAATTAATAATGATAGTAATGACAGTGATAATGTCATTAATAATATCCTCATTAATAAGTTATAGGTTGAGTGTAAAGAGAACATGAAAGATGTTCTTTTTTTTTTTTTGTTAATTTCAGTTATATTAACCTATTTTATTACAAGTTTACTATAATCACAAAGATAAATTTGTTTAGTGGTTATATGGATACATTGCATGTTGGTGAAGAAAATTTAAGGTTTGCTATTCATTACTCTAGAAGCCAATGGAAGAGAAATTAATTGTCAGTTGATGTCTCTTATGCAAAATTTAAAATGACAGGACCGAGGATAATATCTAAAACTATTCTATGCTAGAAAATGAAGGAATAAAAAATATTTGAGAGCCTTGATTAGACATTTATGAGATTGAGAAAATAGTAATTTAAACTCAACTGTTAGTTTTTTTAAAATTTAAGGAGATTGATGTAAGAGGTTTTTGAGAAAAACTATTTTTATTTTTTCTATTTATTTTTTAAAATTAAACAATATGCTTAATAATTTTATTTTTTCTAGATTTGTTTGGGTTGATTTTTGGGTTTATTTAAGGAGTTGTAAACTTTTAAAAGGCATACTAAATCTTTTTGAATAAATGTTTGTGGTGTGATCATATTTGATTGAATTTTATGTTGTTGTTTTTTTATATTGTTTCTTTATATTGTTTCTGTCTATGTAATTATTCTTTTATATATATATATATTCTTCAAGAAGAACAACAAGAGAAGCATGAATATTTTCTAGAGTGATTTATTAGTTAGAAGATCTGGTCTAGTCAAGTGAGTTTAATCTAGTGATTTATTAATACGAACAATTAAAATTTTTTTATTAAAATAATATTTCTTTAATTTAATTTAATTTTTTTAAAATCAAAGTTTAGATTGAGTTAGCTTACAATTTATGACCTAGATCTTAATTTAGATTTTAAGGTTAGATTGGATCTTCTTAATATGACATGACTTTAGAAAAGAAGTTGAGAGATGGTGCCACCTGTATTCATTAGTCCTTTAAAGGGGCCGCCTTTATTCCATCCATGCCGGCGTTCTTTATTTCATGTCATCCGCCTTTGTCTGACATTTTGGAAGGCTACCCTCTTCTTTACTTCTTACAAAGACAAGCCTAACAGGAAAAAAAGACTTCAGACTTTTCACATAAGAAGACGCAGGCACACAGGTGGGTTGTTCTGACCTGGGAAGTGTATATCTTTTATTCCGGTGGGTCATGAGCGTCACTGACTCTCCTGTGGTTCGCAGGTTGTATGTTTCTCTGCCACCATGGCTCAAGTGGGCTTTCAAGTTCCAACTATTTGACTATAAAGTAAAAATAGGTCAAGAACAAAGCTAGTGATGCTGTCGGCTAGTTGTAAAACAACCTTTTTCTAAGCCCCAAATTGTTTTGCTTTAATCTTTAAGTGCTTCTCGGCCGAGTTTATAGTACAACCCCCATGGCCTCTGGTTTCGAGGTGGATCGTGGGCTGGAAGATTCGCAGTTGGACCCATGCTACATTGCATCTTTGTTTGTCTAATAAAATTATCAAAAAAATATTAAAAAAATTAAATTTAATTATTTTAAGCTAAACGTACTCTCAAAATGTATCAAAATACAATTTAAAACACACATAAAATTTTTTTTATTACCTTTTCACTTTAATAGCGGAGTAAAATTTTAATAAGATTAACGGTTTAGATTCAATTAGTATTATTTCTTAATCAACTTTGAAAACACAACTACATATCATTGATATAATTATCTAGTAGGGTGTGATGTTAATACGCTGATTTTATTACATGGATCCAAATCTAGTGAGAACATCGTCTGATCAAGTGATTGCTACCGTTTTCTCAATAAAATTAACGAGACCTTTTTTTTTTTTTTTGGCATTTTAAACCTCTTTTATTAAGCATATATATATATATATATTGGCCAAGCCAAAGACCTGGCCAATGGTTGCGCGCGCAATATTATCGATCACTTAGAAATTTAGCTTCGGTTGAAACCAGCAAGTTCTCCAAGCTCTTCCACCTCCTTGGCTAAACCTTCCAGCTTCTCTGCCAGCTCCATCAGTGAGAACACAAAGCATGCTATTGCAAGTCCCTCAGCTGTATCATGTTTTCCTAGTTTGAAAGGAGACATGACCTGACTAAGCCCTTGTCTTGCTAATTTTAACTTTGGCACTATGAAAGGCTCTGACTGGCACCGTCTCATTTTCTTGATGCTCTCTCCCAGCTCTCTCAGGGTCCATGCAAGTGATGAGCCAGCTGCTTCACAAGGTTCTTTGATTGACTCCCTCAAAGCTTGCAGGGGCTATTTAGGTCAACAGATTTCAGAAACTTAAATGGAAGAATTGAAATGTTGAAAGAAAAGTCAGTATATATTACCTCTCTGGAAGAATTAAGAGAACCCTTGAGTGAAAGTATGATGGCAGCCACTTCTC
>Ga0325414_1003635_pt1 | contig 16076 bp, 6 predicted proteins | sample PopdelMetagenome_8_FD_206183 | JGI IMG/M metagenome (GOLD analysis project Ga0325414, IMG submission 206183) | Populus deltoides microbial communities from Bellville, Georgia, United States - Leaf-PdKOR-R3 | ecosystem: Host-associated > Plants > Phyllosphere > Phylloplane/Leaf | place: USA...
GAAGGGTTATAAGTTTTTAAATTTAGAAAATAAATCAATTAATTGTTCTTTTAAAATTGAAAAATCTAAACCATCACATATACCAGCTCATTTTTATATGTCCTCGAGGATAGTTTAGCTATTTTACCATTCAAAATGTATACAAAACTTTAATACCTCGAAGTCGAAGAGATAATTTTTTTTTTTTTGTTAAAAGAATAATAAAATTATAATTTCACTGCTAGCTACAGTAATTTGGCATTGTTCAAGCATGCCTTTCATTTTAGTTTGTCCTTATGTCCATCCACGAATTTACTTTTCAAATCACTATTACAAAATGACATAAAACTAAAACATCTATGCAACACATAACATTATATATATATAAAAAAAAAAACCATATATATTTATAAAAGCTACAAAATATAATTTATAATTAAAACTTATGCATAAAACTATAAAAAAAAATATGATAAGAATACATATAAGAATAAAGCATGGAATTCAAATATACGCATGACATATGATTCACGTCCTTGCACACAATCAAGTAACAATACAATTGAACACCAGGTATCATCCATGTTCGTGAACTAGCGATCTTGATAGGAAATTTTTTATTTTTGTATCCTACTTTTGAATCTTTGTGTGCATGCTTATTATCCCTATAATATTTCACTTATATATTGAGTTTATAAGATGTTTAGTGGATTTTAAGATTAGTCGTAGTATGTATAAGTTGACCTAGATAACCCGGGTTATATATAAAAAAAAAAAGTAACAGTACAATTGAAAAAAGTCTGTCTCTAATGGTTTCAACATGTATATACAATATATATATATATATATATATATATATATATATATATATAGGGATAAAAATGTGTGGAATGATAATATGGAGCTGAGTAGTTTAAGGAGAGGTGAAGTCGGTTTTTGAGCTAGAACAACAAATGATGACAAATTACGTGAATATCATCTTCAAGGTCATTATCAACCTAGATGCCATGATTAGTTTTCTTTTCTTCTTTTTCTGCCTCGACTTTTCAAGCTAAACTGATGGATAGGGAGATGTAATTCAATGGCCTCTCGCTTTCAAGCTAGCTAGTTACGATACCACCACGAAAGATAACTCGTTCGTTCTGTCACCCTCGTTATCTGTTGAACTGTTTTGTTCTGTTTCAATGCTCTCCGTTTCCTTTCAAATTGGACCGCTGAAACTAGCGTGGCCATGTTGAGTTGTGCTGCCAGAATTGGATTGCCCCTCCACAACAATAGACAGAGTTCTTGCAAGAAGCCAAGAACAAGAGTTAATAACATAACGTACACGTCTCTTTCTTGACAGCTGGCAACTTGTTGCATCCAAATGGGTGGCCCTAACCCTACATTTGTACACTTGGCTCTCGAGCATTAAATGGCCGGGAGAAAAAGCTGCCTCTTCTTCTCTTCTTTCATTTCTCCTCGCCTTTCATTTTCCCTGGCAGAGTGCCCCGCTTGTTTGGTAGCAGCAAAAATTAAGCAGGAAAATATAAATAACACGCTGGGCCTTCTTTGCATATTTCCACACGAATTGATAAATTTCCAGAGAGAAAGCAGTGCCAAACTTTAGCATGCATTTCGAAAATTATACTTTATATTTCTCTCGATATTTTTATTTATTTATTTAATAACTCGGGATGTTCAGGTCAGCTTACACACGTCACAACTAATTCTCAGACCCACTATAAATACCCTGCAAGTCTAATGGACAGGTAAAGCACCGCGGAAATAACAGACATGCATATAGAAAATCAAACCCGAATGCAAAGAAAAAAACAAGTCCGTTTCCTGCTAGATCTCAACCTCAAGTGCCTTGTTTTTTCTTTTCTTGCAAGACAGTGAACTTGGTTTTTTCTAATACCTTAACTCTTGGTGTGCAGCAAGATGTAACAAACAAGTCAGGTCCATTGGAGGAAAAGGAAAGAGTCTTGCGGTTTAAAAGGTTGTCTCGGTTGCTCTGTTTTTTCTGGCTTAACAAGGGGAATGTTTTCTTTGCTTGACACCCCTGGCATACTACGAGTCCGTCTAGCTTTATTATAAAAAAAAGTTAGGAAAAAAAAGCTTCTCTCATTGTTTTTTACATGCTACTCAGTGAGCCGTACGTATTAATTTTTTTATATATAAAAAATATTGTTCAAGCGGCGTTGTAAGTGTATTTTAAAAAATATATAAAAATGTGCAATTCATATTTGTAAATTTAGTGGATTAAATAAGTTTATTTTATTTTAATTAAATAATAAAAAAATAGATAATGACAATAAATGGACAAAATAAAAAAAAATAATTATAATAACCCTTAAAAAAATTCAAAAAGAGAAAAATGATTTAGCATAATTCATAGCCAACTAAGGACTAAAATGGGTAAGAAAAGGTCTAATTTGTGGGTAAAAATGATTTAGCATAATTCCCCTCCGCCACGCTTCATCCCATCATGGAGAAGACATTGTGAATATTATTTTAACAAAATGGTAGAAGGAATTTTCTCGCACTGTCCAAAAATAACGAAAGTTTCCCACACGTACCATGGCATGTATATTTCATACGCTAGCCTATTTGTCTTGCTCGTTTATCCCAGTCCCCGCAATTTTTTTATTTTCATTTTTTGTCCCTTAAGACTTAAGTGTTTTAAATTAATTGATTTTTTTTATTTCTCAAAATCAAGCACCATAAAATGTTCCGCGACGGTGCAAGATCGATCTCAGAATCAAGACGACCAAAAAAACAAACACGTCAAATCCTAAATTAAGCCAATTAGATTGAATCAAAATATTGAAAATTATATAAATTAATAAATAAATTGAGGGATAAAAAAGGGGGGGCTTAATATTATCTCCACTGCTTTGATTATTTTAAATCAATAGATTTTCATTCAATTCTTGCAAACTGAGCAGCAGTTTTTTCTCTCTAGGTGGACATAACTTTTACCACGGGCGTCCACGTGTTGTTTAGTATTAAGATGGGTCATCTTCATCCTAAAACCCACCCACTTGCTCTGGTTACATTCTGGGAAAGAATGACTATAATGGTGACATCAAACCTAGATATTATATATATGTAATTAAAATGACAAAAATAAAATTCAAGTTAGAATATAAAATGCAATTTCTGTATAAATGAGGAATTGAAATTATTATTTAGTTACAATTCACATAATTAGAAGGTAATTAGTTAATTATGGGATTGTTTTTTGCCCTATTTGTAAGAGCATTAACAATATTAGATGAAGGGATCAGGTAGAAGATTTTACAATGTCTACAGGCGAGTAAAGAATTTATTTCAGTAAGATGAACATAGAAAAATTCAGTTGAACAGTCATTCTATATTTTTTCATGTTCGTTGACAACTGAGGCCTAATATATATATATATTAAAAAAAAGGGACAGGTGTGACAAATATGCTATAGTTCAGGGACGAACAAATGCCACTGGACCAATTGCATGCTGAGGAAAAGGACAGGTGCAAGTTTCCTGGTGAGAAATTGGCCTTCGCTTTCACAGTGCGCACACGCACAGAGTATGAGAAGGATTTTTTGTCGGTACCCATTTCTTGCTTTCAGTCTCCTCTCTGTCAGAATCTGCCCTTAATTTCCCCTCGCCTCTAATTCTTTCAACGTTACTCTGTAGATCTTTTACAGCTCTAAAATAATTACCTGATGCCGGCGATGTTAGTGCACTGTGTGGAGGTTATAACTCAGGTTACTTCATAGGGTATTCTTTTAGAAGAAAATGAACGGGATAAAAACTTTTATAAATAAATCAAGTTTTTCTGGGTTGTAACCTTTAAGTTTTTTTAAAAAAGAAAAAAAAGAAAGCTAATTTTTTTTTCTATAGTTTAGGACAATAAAACTTAAGGAATTAAGTAACTCTATGCATGAACATATATCATGCACTACTTCAATATTCATGTGTTCTGGCAGGGCTGTGCTAGCCCGTCTGCGCCTCGCCGCAGATAACTGACGTTATCTATGAGCGCAGGAGAACCCCGCGAGGGCCATTGCTGTTGGGTAGCAACTACTTGGTTTTTAAATTTAGGGCACGCATCTAACGTCTGTTGCATTTAATTCCTCCGTGCGTATCGATTACATCCTGGGGGGGAAAATCAATCAAAGCTAGCTCGTTTAGAAGATACAAGAAACATGGAACGTAAGAGAAAAATCTTGGCGCCGCGCTCCAACAAATTGATTAAGGAGATATCAATTAGAATTACGGTCTTTGATCTTTCATGACTCCCAGTATTTTTTTTGGTTTTTGTTTTTTGCTGGTCTGGCTAGCCTTGAGCTGTCGAGGAATAAATTAATTTTGCAATTTAACCGGCGGCAATTAATCAGCAAATTGAGAGGAAGCTTTCCAAGGATTTTGTCGCATGCGCAATTACCACCCTCTTGAGGGAGAGGGCAGTTTGCAGTTGCACAGAATGGAGAAAACATTTTAGCAGGGAAAGGAGGGATGGCTGGCTAGCTGGCCTTTACTAGTTGGCATCCATGCAATGGTCCATTGTAAAGTAAAAGTCGGTGGTTCTTGTCAGCGGAGGACAGACAGCTTACAGAGTCACTCACCAGCTGTCAGCACCACTCCCATCCCATGATGCGTCTATTTTGTCTCGGTTGCGACACGTGTAAGCTCACCCTGAGGTAAAAGTGGCATTCAGGGGTCTTATACTGGGATCTTTTCTGATTCTCAACTCATGGGCTCGCAGTTCTGAAATTGCCCTTGCCCCTGATATTGCCAAGAAAATTAAATAATAATAAAAATTAAGGAATTTCCCGGCCATTTCATACCCATGCACTGTCGATTTTACCCTGCGTTGTCTATCACCTTTCCACTCCATGGCCTTTTTCTCGTGACACTGGTTCGGCAGACGAAACGACACCATGTGTCATTCGGTCATTTACAAAATATTAAAAGATAAAAATTCAAAAATTTTAGTATATAAAAAGAAAAAAATCAAGTAAACCTTGATGAATTTACTATACTTGGATTAATTTTTTTAAATTATAATCTGTAAAATTTTAGATCCGGGTTTAACTAAAAATCTCAATTTCCAATCAATTTAATATTAAATGATTGAATTAAAAAAATATTTCAATATAAAAATCTTGTCAAAATAAATTAATTAACAATTAAAATAATAAGGACTAAACATGATATAAAAATAAAATGAAATCAAATATTGAGAGAAGAGATTAAAAAAAACCAGCAAGGAAACTAATTAAAAACAAAACAAATAATAATTAAAAGGAGATCAAATCTAGTATATGAAAAAAATAAAAAGAGGATAAAATTGATTTTTTTATTTTATAAGTAATTTCAGATAAGACAAATAATAATTAAAAGAACAACTACCAAGTATAAAGGCTAGACAAATTAAAAGACCAGTTTTAAAATTTAAAGGTTTATGAATGAAAACCAAGAAGGAGACAGGGATAAATGGAAAAGGGCTCTCAATATCAAATCGAAGGTTTGTACGCCACACATGTTATCGAGGGTGGAGGGACCGCTAAGATATTTTAAACACCACTATAAAAATTATTATTTAGCAAATATCTTTCCACGCATTACTTGAAAAATAAAAAGGTATTTCACAAGTTGGCGCATGCATTGCATACGTGGTAATATTCTTTTTGAAAATATTTTATATTTATTAAAATATCAAATCTCTCCCATTCAACTTAATTATAATAAAAATTAAATGATGAAAATAAAAAAAATTATAAATAGTAGTTTTATAAATTTTGTTTTTTAAATGATGAAAATAAAAAAATTATAAATAGTAGTTTTATAAATTTTGTTTTTAAAAATAATTTTGATGCTTAGAAAAGCGAATAAGACAAATATATTCCCGAATTAATAGGCTTTGCAGAAAAAAAAAAAACAAGATCACCTCAAAGAGCAAGGCAATTGTTTTATGTTTTTTGGAAGGGAAAAGGGTTACTTGTATTATTGCAGTGAGTTATGATATATGTCTAGGATACAATGAACCGCCCTTTCATTTTAGCTTTTTCCTTTTTAAAAAAAAAAAATAAACTGAAAGGGATTTTTTATATAGAAAAAAGTAAAATAATAACCACTCGGGATAAAAAAAATTAAATCATTTTATTTTATTTTTATTTATGTTTTTTTACAACTGGTTGTCTTCACGAATAACTTTTTTAATAAATAAAATGATATCTTCCCTTGATTTATCACATAAATCCAGTCATGACATAAAGCACAACAAAGAAAAACACCGGGTTTCTCTCAAGTTCTAAAATTATAACATTAAATTATAGAAAAAGACTCTTGTCTGAAAAGTCTTGAATGAATTTATGAACAACAAATTAATGTGTTTAATTTACCTTGAAAATCAGCTACAAGAGTGTTTAAATAGAGGCCAGACCAATATAGTTAATTAAAATCTATCAAGATTAAAATTTAAAAGTATAACTAGGAAATTAATAAAATAAAAAATAAAAAAATCTTAAATAACATCCTCCGAGACTAGTCTTAGCATGATTCGGGTCTCGGTTGATTAAAGTAAAGTGATCCACTATAGAACCATTCTTGTAGAACACGTTCATAAAATTTTAACCTGGTTAAATAGTTTAATAAAAAATATATATTTTTTTAAAAAAGCTCATGCAATACTTCTATTTTTTTTTGTTTTTGTTGATTTTTAAATGAACATGTCAATACATATTCCACGTGGAATGCATAAGAGACGAAACAGCCCCAGCACAAGAACACGGAGAGTCGTTGTGCACAGCGTGCATATTGTTATCCTCCTCTAATCAGCCCCCGATTGACATGGTGAATTAAGTTAATCTCCGAGCTATAATTTGTCAGTTAGACAAGGATTGATTTAACAAACTCAATAGCTTGTCCAGGATGACACGAACGTCACATGTCTCATTGTCTTGGACAGTTACGGGCTTCCTCTAGGAAATATCAAGATGAAATTGTCTCTGATCTCCTGATTAAACCTCCAGTACCGTCTGATGATTATATATAGTGGCTGTAGTCAACCGCCATGAATTCTATGCACTAAACTTATAGCTAGAAGCCTAGAACAGCAGCCAACACGAGTTTACAAGCAGGAGGGCAGGCTACAATAATCTTCAAATTAAAGAGGCATACATACCATCATCATCATCATCATCATCATCATCATCATATATATATATATATATATATATATATATTGACATGAAAAATCCCCATGACAATTATTCTGTCATCACTCCAAATTTCTTTCGTTTTCTTTGATTGGCCTTTAGCTACAAGGAAAAAACAAAACGAAGAAAAGGCTTCCCATTAAAATATCTGTCCCGGCAACTGCTCCACCTGTCCAGAGGAAAAATAATGCAATGCCCCTCAGAAGGGTCCTATGCCCAAAGAGCATAAATACCACAAAGGCCGAAATCCCATTACCAGGCCACCACCCCATGCCGTAGATCTTGTTCAAAAACAGTGCAGCACCAGAAGAAGCATTGGCAAATGGATCCCATCATACCAGACGAGAAGAGAGACAATAGTAAATCAGAAGAACACCACCTCGATTGGACCTTACTAATTGATCATACCAGCTAACTAAGTAGTAGTAAATAAGTAATTAATGAAAGCAAAAAGGGGAGGTGCTAATGGGAATAAAATGAAAAGAAGGTGGACAAAAAGGGAATAACAACGAGGGTCTCAAAAGCTACAAAAGACCTCGACATGCTTTAAAGACCAGAAGGAGAGAGAGTGTAGTGGCAATGGAAATCATGTTGACTCACAGTGTTTGTGTATCCGCTCCTACCTCTCCATTATTTCTCTGAAAGAAAATCATTAACAAACTCTCTCCTCCACTATTTCTCAGCTGGTAAGCAAGAAAGGAAACTAGCTACTTACTGCTCTATGCTACTAGCTCCTTACTCCTTTTCTTTTTTCTTCCCTTCCCATCTGTTTCACTGTTTGTATGAAGAAAAACTGTTGCTAAAAGAGAGAGAAACTTGGAATCCGGCAACAACCCATTTCTTGTCTTGCTATATTTGTATATACGCTCAAGCTATTGAAATGGGTATTTTTATGTCTTGCTCTTTTTTTATTTTTATTTTTTGAAAAAAAAAGCTGATTTTTTTATTTATTTTGCTTGTTTCTCTTGGGATTTTTAATCGGAAAGTCGTTGGAGTTTTTTCGTTAGTTTTAGGCTAGGTATCAAAGATGGACTAGGGATGTATGTTGTTTCTGTTTGGTTTGCTGAGAAAGGTGAAAGAAAAATAAAATTTGACAGTGAAGGGTAAAAAATAAATAAATAAAAGAAACATCATCTCTGCTTAACTCAGCCTATATTTTGAGAAAGCTTTTGGACTCTGTTCTCGCACAAGAAATGGAAAACATAAGCATTAAGTTTCCTCTTTTTTTTTTTTTTTTTTTTTTAAAGTTATGTTGTCAGTAACATCACTGTTATTAACTTATTTTGTCTTACCATGGGAGATATTATTCTAGGAACCAGAATTACCGAGTTTTGCTTTTAATTATGTTTAATGGAACGTGTTCTTATGCTCAATGTTTTTGCTATCATCTTTGTTTTTTGTTTTTGGTACAAATAGACACACAAATTTAAATTATAAGCTTATCTACTAGTTCCATGAGTTTTGGAAAATTAAAGTGAGCTTGTTTTCTTTGTTTTTTTTTTTTGTGCACTCTTTTCGTACCAGATGATAAACAAGCGGTCCTTTTTTTAAGTTGTGAAATTAATCAATTTGAATTTGTTTGTACTGTCTGCAGTTTTACATTTGTTATCCTGATGGACTTCTGGAGCTATGCTTCAGAAGGAAAAGGCCTTCTTTTCTCTGATGAAATAGATTTATCTGTTGATGCATTTGCAAGAAGTAGAAAAACATTGATAGGATGGGATACAGAATCGGTTGAGAGTACTGAGTTTATAGATTTTGGTTTCTCTGAAATTCCAAGAAAGCCTTTTCATGGCAGCAAAACAGGTGTGGGTGTGCTTGGTGGTACTGATGTTGGTATTGATTCGAGTAAACTAGTCGCAAGTTCTCCTAATTGTATGATTGCATCCAATTCGTCAATGGAATCCGGGTCCAATCATTCGAATTCTCTCGTGGAATCTAATAGTCAGGATTCATCACTGATTGATTTGAAGCTAGGGAGATTGGCTGATTTCAAAGATGCACAAAATAGCAAGTTTTCGAAAGAGAGGTTGTTATCTTCAGTAAGTCCAACTGCTCAGGCAAAGCGTGCTCGAGCGACATGTTCACGCCCTCAGACTACCTATTGCCAGGTCTATGGTTGTAACAAGGATCTTAGTTCTTCAAAGGATTACCACAAGAGGCATAAAGTTTGCGAGGTTCACTCAAAAACGCCTCAAGTTATTGTTGATGGCAATGAACAGAGGTTTTGTCAGCAGTGTAGCAGGTTGGTTGGTTACATACTTGTTTTTTTTTTAATTTTTCAATCACGTTATTTATCTCAGTGCTTGGTCAGTGAAGATCATATTTTTATTGACACATTGCATGTAGGGTCACTAATAAGTATAGTGATGAACTTATTATGATAAATCTTTATGAAGACATGACAATGGCACCCTGTCAAATACGACAGTACAAAAGGGGTTAGCCACTGAGTTCTTAATAATCATACTTACTTTATTCATACATCTAGATTATTTTTGATTCACTAGAAAAGGAAATAACACCACAAAATGGAGTCAAAGTCTGATTTTTCATGTTTCGAGTTTCACAAGACAGTAGAGGCTTTGGATTTTCAGTGCATAGATAGGTTCAAGTGCCATGACAGTTATGCATCAAGTATATGGCAGGTGTAGTAGATGTTTTTATCGTGTTCCTATTGTAGTAGCCCTAATTGTTTTCAACCTGGTGTCCGGATAGTGTTTTGCTGTGCCTTGTTTTTCTTTCTGCTGAGGAAGCTCGGGATCTTTTCTATATGAATCCTGCTATCTTTGGACTATTCAGGTTTCACTTGCTGGTTGATTTTGATGATGGTAAGCGAAGTTGCCGTAAACGCTTGGCAGGCCACAATGAACGTAGAAGGAAGCCTCAATTGGGTACCCTCTCTGTCAAACCACATAAGTTACTGCATCCATATCAAGGTATTGACATCTGGTACTCTTTAATCAATCTACTTAGGAAATGCAATTCAATTTCATATTGAAGCCAAACAAACAGATATGAGCTTCTTTGCTTCCCATATAAAAAGAAGGAAAACCAATTTTCATTAACCTCGCATGATGTGTCTTAAAGATTTATGACCTTGATGGTGGTCGTTTTTATCCTCTAAATCATTACTAAATATGCATATTCTTGAAACAACTTTATCAGGATTATTCTTTTCATATGTCCTATGACATTTTTCTTTAATGATTGATCTATTTTTTTGAGCTCAGCCGACTATTTACTTGCTACTAATAAAATTTTGAGGTTAGATCATATATTTACTTGCACAAAAACTGTAAAGGGCTTGTTTCAAAATTCAGCTTCTTTATTTTCCCACGCATGTCTAGTTATGGTAGCAGAATCTGACACTTTTGGTTTTGCGTTTTGATCTTTCTTAAAAACTCCCGTTTAGATTTTTAAATGACATCTCAGTTTAATGACCAAGTAATTTGACTGGAAAAATAAAGATATTCCGTGGCAAACCTTTTCATTGAAGTAACTTTTGCTTAAAAAACATTATGCTTGCCTAACTTTTGATTTTCATCCAAATTTACGAGCTATTCCATCAAATCTGAGAATAACATGGATTGAGCAGGCACCAAATTTCTGGGGACTTCCTTGCCAAAGAAAACATCTCTTCTTTTCCCAAACATGCTTCCAGGGAGTGCTTTTTGTCCAGGAAATTATGAAGAAGAAAATTGGTGCAGGCGCATTAAATTGGAAGAGAATTCAGTGTACAGCTCTCCATCTGCAATAGCCATGGGAAACGGGCAGTTGCTGCCGAAGTCATTCCTCCATTTGCACGGCAATGGGTTACAAAAGACTTGTGGAATTTCTTCACCGGCAATTGATGACCGCAATTTTTGTAACACAACAACTTTTCATGAGTTAGCTGGGGCGTCGCACTCTAGCTGTGCTCTCTCTCTTCTGTCAGCTGAATCACAGGACTTGAGCCATTCTGCAGGAAATATAACGGCTAGGCCCTTGGTCAGTCAAGTGAGTCATGCTTGTCAGAGCTTGGGTATTGTTAACAAATCTTTAGGGGTAGGCTCCTTGGAAAAGTACTTCCCAAATGGGCTCTATCCGTCTGGAATGAATTTCATTGAAGTTAACGATATGGGGCCATTTGTGGTTCCTGGTTCCGGTCACGCAGCGGACTTCCAAGTTGAAACAGATGGATTTCTACAACAGTCAGATATTTTGAATGCGAAGTATTGCGTTTCTCCTGAAAATGGATCAACTGTGGATTTGCTTCAACTCTCATCACATCTTCAGAGGGTGGAGCAACAAAGGAACTCCATGCAAGTGAAGCATGAAAATGAGGAGTTCTGCAGTTTCGGCTCTACTTATGGGGTGTGAGAGGAACAAGGTATGTAGGAGAATAACTTGGCTCATCCTTTTTGGTTAAACCTCGTTTGGTGTAGTGGGAGATACCATTGGATAGCGTGAACAATGTTGACGTGTTTTTTCTTAGACAATGCGCGCTCTTCTGCCTTGATGAGAAAATGATAAATCCAGTGTTGTTTCAGGTTCAAAGGAGAGAATTGATGGCAAGCTGCTTGCCTGCATCAGATATAACTACTAACTTTATCGGTGCAGTAGACAATAGGCCCTTAAGAGACTTCAGCTTGCGTTTGCCGTACATTCCTTTACTTGAAAGGTAAATAACACGAACAATATGTGGAATTTTTTTAATATTATTGTTGTTATTATTATTGTAAGGTGATGCAAGTTTGATTTTGCTAGAGATGACTTATTTCAACTTTCATTTGGAAATACTGTGCTGGACAAGAATTCAGTTACTAAATTATGTACGACTGAGTATATCATTGCAGAATTTTCGGCATTTGTTCATTGACCCATTGCATTTTCGATGGCCACATTTGAAGGGGCAGAAATTAGGGCTGTTAATATTTTGATTAGAAGGGATTAAACACTTGATCCGCTAGGTGACCTTTGATTTATATTTTGATTAAATGCTCCTCCCTTAGTGTTGCGGATGGAAAATTATGGTAACGCCTGCAATTTTTTGCATTAAAAAAAAACCCATCCCCAAGTTCCGGGAGCTTTGAGCCATCTGACTTCGGAGCGGAATGCTTTTCCATCTTGGGTATTATTGCTTTCTTTACTCCACTTCCTATTGAAGTAAACGTGGGAGTGGCCACCTCATCCACTCATCAAAGGGAGCTCCTCCCTTTTCTTCTTGGTGGTCTGGATTGTGGACGGTGAGTTGTAAAAGGAACGCAAATTCAAAAGTTGAAAGGATTTAACCATCAACTCCCCACTGGAATCCTGTATTTTTATAATGCAAAGCTCTGCAACTTGGCCTCAAAAGCGAGATAACCTTGAGACTCAGCACGTCTTCGTTGTAAATAAATAAGTATTATGTCTACAGCCTTGTTATCAAACTGTTGTCTTGTTGGATGAGCCCTGCCGCTCGAGGCCCACGGGTACAAGGTGGTCAAATCTGGTGATGTCACTAATGACGCTTGCTAATTCAATAATAAATGTTGTCTTTACTTGATCTTCTATATAGTGCGTGTATGGTGCAGTTAAGATTTCATTTCTAGAAGATTCCCAGAGTGTAAAATATATATAAATCGTCGAGGCCGATTGCATGCCCTCTTGACAAATACCAGGGCGTGCTTGGTGGCTCATTGACTATTATCGCATTCGTTGAAAGAGTGAGTTTGTCATCAAGGGAGGGATTTTGCCAAGGAAGATATAGACGATATTTGGGCAAAAATCTAAGGACAAGACTAGCTTGTCCTTTCTTTTAAACCCCCTTCTCATCTCTAGTAGGACTCTATATTTGCTTGATTTTTGTTTTAAGCATGAAAAATGGAGACCTGCATGCATGGAAGCATCAATTGCCATGAAGATTTGACAATCTTGAGTTTGGCCGCTAATACAGATAACCGGTCAATGCATTCGTGAGCACGGGTTGTGTATTTTAGGGTTTTTCCAGATGTAGAGGCTTATCGGATTGAGCCGGTGCTTCTTTTGAGTACTTGCCAAGTTAAATAAATAGTGCAAATATGCTATAAATTAATATCACAGTCGGCATTAGTATACCTTGATAAATTCTTGGTGTTCCATGGATATAAAAGTGATAGAAATGTGATGGGTTAGAGGAGCCCAGATAAAAATATAAAATAGATTTGTTTTTAATATAATTTTAAAGTAAATTTGTGTTTAAAATATAAGTTACCAATGGAACGGTCCAAGTCCAACTCCGGTACTGTTTCTCGAAAATCCCTAAACCCATCGTCACTAGGTGTAAGGGCCGGCTACTTGTCGGTACCATGTTTGGAAGTGCAGTCAAACTGCATTTCTGAAAATATTTGATTTTTTTATTTTAAAATAATATTTTTTTTGTTTCTTGATTATGTTGGTGTTAAAAATAAATTAAAAAAATATATTTTTAAATAAAAAACATTTTAAAATACAAACTCTACCTACCGTATTTTGTATGACTTCGTTACACGATTGCTTCCTAACAAACATTTTTGGACACCAAAGGTAGGTGGGAGTAAAAAGAAGACAGAAAGAATCCTCGGTCTCGGTTTTACAGGCCAGGGCCTAGGATCGCCTCGTCTAACGTTGTTAATGTCTTTTGATGAGATTAAATGACGGGCTCACAATCTATTTTTCGTTGATCATAATAAATGGGGAGCATTATGTTTAATTATATTGAATTAAAAATTGACTGTTAAAAATGTATGTTTTATTTTTAATTTTTTTTTAGCTGTGGATGTACGGACTCACTACTATTTAGTTTATTTTTGTAGTTGCGGTTATGGCTTAAAGTATCTTTTATTTAAAAATATATTAAAATAATATTTTTTTAAAAAAATTAATTTTGAAATCAGTATATAAAACCATCTCAAAATATTAAAATAAAAAATTTAATAAAATTTTTTTTTAAAAAAAAAACTAGTACTCTTTCTTCTTTTTTCTTTTTCCTGTCACTCAGGTCTCTTCACAACCACATGAAGACTATTCTATGATTTCAGATCTAGTTTTGGTATTTTGGTAAACTATCATTCAAAAATCACGTAATTTCTTAGAATATATTTCATGACTTTATTATAATTGACATTCTCATATTATTAATTTTATATAAATAATTGGATTTATAACTCGACTGCGATTATTATTTTAATGATAGCTCGATTGAACAAATGCATGGTTATTTGATTTAAAACAATCAGCCTTTTTTGAAAATCAAACGACCGTTACATACTAGATCAAATGAGGCGCAGAGACTAATTAATGAGATTGCTAATTCTACTAAATATCACACCATCTAGCTAGATCAAAGCCCAAGGCAGAGGTTCATCCATGAAAATATACCAACAAACAACACAAAATAAAATGACAAGATTAGTAGAAGGTAGGAGACGTGAAGCTAAACCAAAACAAAGCTGCTCTCTCTAGATGCCCTCTTGGACGCCTCAAATTTCTTTCGCACATCTGTCGCTGCATTCCTGCAATATACAAGCAAAACAATTCTAATCTCTTAATTGAGCAGCTTAAAAAATAAAACACACTGTTTGCCATGAATGGAAAGATAACGGAAGGGATCGATATTGTTTAATTACCTGCATTAATTATTAGGGCTCCCAGAACCAGCACCCGACTTTGGAAGGTACCTAGCCCTAGCCCACTATAACCAGCAAAGCCTGATACAAATCAATAAAATGTGTGTGTGTGTGTAAACCTTTGAGCAAATAAAGAATCTTACATTTTTAGCTGCTGTGCTAAAAGCTTGTCTGTGTGGTATCTCAGGATCGGCTGCTTTGATGCGCTTTATCTCCTCCCTAGGATGGAAATATACATAACACTTGTTTTGCTAGAACTTATAATGACAGGCAGGTATTGAAAAATACAGGAATGTTGGCATATGAACCAAACGACTTGTGAGTAGCACGGTATTTTCCCAATATTGTTATGAAATTAATTAGGTAATTCTCTCGTTTATACTTTATACACATAAAAAGAAGGTTTCCATCGTTAAAATAGTGAAGGCTAGCTATAAGTAAAATAACACGAAATTTAGCAATATTATATAAACTGCAATAGTTGCAGAAACATGTGATTAAAACGAAAAACATCTTCTTCTTACTTCATAAACCTATTGTAAGCAGATGGAAGTCGGTGTTTCTTCTCAGGCGCTGCAAAGAAAATAATAAATATTAAAAAGAAAGAAATTCACATCAATTTAAGGGGTAAAATAGCAAATGTAAGCCAAATCAATAGTTATTTAAATCAAAACAAAGATGGGGTTCCTACGCTTTACTACGAAGGGTACTGTGGGCACCGGTTGTTCGCTAGAGGTCGAGGAGGATGAGGATTCGCCCTTTCTGATAGCAGTGCAAAACCCTTGCTTCTCCTTGAATAAGAACTTTTCATTACTAGAAACTCCCTTCACAGTACGTACACACGCAATTAAATAGAAAGCATTTTAGCATGGCATGTTGTTAAGTTGTACTGAAGAGATTTGTGATGCACTGGTCTATCCTGATCATTGTTGATAAATATACGTGATCTTGTCAATAGCAGCCATTTGTTAGCTAGGAAAACGAATTGACTGCCTTGTGTTTAGCTACTTGAGTTATTTCAGTTCAGATATTGACCCTGTATCTATTCTGTAGAATAACAACCGTGCCACCTGAATCGTCCAAGACCGATCAGAAAGCAGAAGGCGATTACCGATTAATCACAAATATTTTATTTCTTGATTCAAAAAGAGTTTTAACTTATGAATGGTGATGAGATATATCCCTGTATCTTAATATTAATATTAATGTTATATAATCTACCTGTAGACTCAGTCTGTGGTACTGATCAAGACATTGCCCTTGGTTGGGAGGTCTGGTGCTGAGAAAGGAGAGATTATTGC
>Ga0325414_1003636_pt1 | contig 16071 bp, 7 predicted proteins | sample PopdelMetagenome_8_FD_206183 | JGI IMG/M metagenome (GOLD analysis project Ga0325414, IMG submission 206183) | Populus deltoides microbial communities from Bellville, Georgia, United States - Leaf-PdKOR-R3 | ecosystem: Host-associated > Plants > Phyllosphere > Phylloplane/Leaf | place: USA...
AAAACTTTTTTTCCCCATCATTTAAAGACCCATTCTCTTGATTTTTATTGCCGTGAGTAATCTTAGATTGAAATGAACTCTTAACATATTTTTTAAACCGTTGTACCAGTCTTATCAAATGACTTCAAGTATTTATCAATCCTTCAATGGTTAACTTAGACAAATCCTTAGTTTCTTCAACAACAACAATAACATCAAATTTTTTTTTTTCCTCATTTGAACTTTATCTATGATTTTTCTATCATGAATTTCTTCATCAGATATTCTCATTTGATTTATAAGTTCTATCAACCTGATACAAAACTCTTTAACAGATTCATTCTCATTCAATTTCAATTTTAAATTCTCAAATTCTTTTCTAAAACCTTGCAGTTTCACAACCCTTACCTTCACATCTCCTGCACATTCCTGTTTTAGAATCTTTCATGCCTGTTTTCCTTGAATGGCTCACACGACTTTTGGAAAGATAGGATCAGCTACCCCTCTTCGAATTAATCTAAGAGCTCCATCATTTCTACCCCTTCTATCCTTTAAAACTCTAACTTGTGCTATGGATCAGTTTTCTATTGATTCAAGCTCCTCAAATTCAGTCCATATCACCTCTCACAAATCAAGTGAAATGAGCAAAGTCTTTATCTTTATGCTTTTAAATTCATAATTTTCTCTTGCAAACATAGAAGGCTGGACAGTACTCTAGTTTAAGTTGTTTGCCATGGCCATCTCTCTTGTAAATCAGTTTATTTTACTTGATTTCACCTCCAAACTCATCTTTCTTCAATCTAAGCTCTATACCATTACTTGATACTACTACTGTTGACTAAATTATTAGCTTGTATGTGGTTAAAACAACATCAAAATGCAGGTTTTAATTATTAAAACAAGTCTGCAATTTTCTGCTAGATAGCATGAATAACGGGAGATAAAACACTGTAACTTTTTTCTTTTCCTTTTATTTTTCCATACATACCTCCAGAACATTGAAACATACACACACACACACACACACACACACACACACACATATTAACATGAACACTTTCCCTTTGTTTTCTCTTCTCATTCCGTTAAAAGGATGAAACAATAAAGATCTCAATATCAGAATTTATTACTAGCAATGAGAGACCTACCTAACTAGCTCTAGTTATATCGTTAACTAGTTTATCTAAAAAACACAGATGCCATATCATTAATTTGATGAAGTAAATGGCGCGCCTATGAAAAACCAAGTGAGAATTAAAGCTTTGATTTCAATTCCACCCCACCGTCCACTCTTAGCCAAACTCTCTTGAACAAGATCATTTAGTGTAAGATAAAATATAGTTCTCGGATAAACGTTAAAAATGCAGCAATTATACCTTCACAAGGCGATCCCATTTTTTTAGTTTTCAGTAAACAATTCTATTTACGGCGTTATATTGAGCATCTGATCTGCTGATAAAGCAGCGGGATCAAATTAACAAGACTCCGATGGGGAAAAAAAACCAACAGAGCCCAAAACATAATGATTGATAAAGAATTGTGGGTGTTGGGATAGAAGAGAAGTCATATGTGTAGCATGTAGCTTGACTGCCATATTGAGAACTTTATCACGAGAACTCATTCTTAAGGAAGAAATAGTGTTACTCGATCTTTAATTATTGATTTAGATGGTGAGTCTCCTCGTATTATAATTTGGGTTCTAACCCACTGAAAAACTGTATAAAAAGACTAAGATGGTCGAGGAGGAACCAAACTATAAGTGGGGCATTTCAAATGCCAGTACAGTAATAATGGTTTTTGTCTTTTTGGTAGAATAGAATAGAATAGAGGTGTTTGTTTGACTGTGCTGTGAGATTGAAGATAGAATGCTGCTGTTTGCAGGGATGTAACATACTAAGTTAGGCCTGGCTCCCAGTCAAAAGATCCCAGGTGAGCACTACACCTGTATCTGCGAGACTGCAAATTACTTACAGGCAACCCTACAAAAAATGTGCTTCACAGTGAAGGAAGACTGAGTAGCTAATATGGAAAGAGATGTGTTAAAAGAAAAACTAATTCAGGAAAACTTGGGTAAATGAATGAAAAGCTGAGTTGTTGAGGCAAAATAAAGGAGGACAGGCATGTGTTTGGGGCAGAGAAACAGTACTGTACAGAAGAGCAAACTGTCCCCACCTCGGCTCCTCCTCCTCCTCCTCCTCAGTGCACTTCCCTGCCACCTGCCGCCAATCACTTCCACCTATGGAAGAGAAAAAGGGTCCTTCGCTTTCTGCTAAACAAGTTCAGACCTCCCTCTAACCAACAGTTTCTCCCTTGCAATATTATGGCATCTTCACTCCCCCACCCACTGCCGCTGCTATTTTGCAACCCAAATAATTACATTCATTTAGTTTACGAAACTACACTTCTAAACTTCAATTTATATTCATGATCTAAACCAATCGTTGGCTTTGCTAGTTAACTGAGATGCAAATACCGGTGAGCTTTAATTAGGAAAAATGCTGTGGAGCTGAATAGTGCATAAACATGTAATTAATGAACAAAAAAGTTTAACAGCCCAATCACATGCTCGTATGCAACCACACATACTGTCTCCAAGGTTTCTTTGTGAAAAAAACGAAATGGAAATTAAATGAAAAAACTCACCAACCTAGTGGTCTGTACAATAACTAAAGTCTGGCATTAGCTAGCATGCTTCAAATCTCTCATATGTATCAGGATGTGTAGATATGACACAAGCGTTATGCCTTCTCTTAAACACGATGGAAAGGATTGCTAAATGCACTCCTACAGATAATAGACGCGGCACTCATTTCCATGTCTCCACAATGTGGAGAAAGCAAAACCAAAGATGCTTACAAGGCTAGCCCTAAAGCTCGATATTTAATTGTTTTCAGATTTTAGTACTTTTTTTGAACATTTTTTTATGGATTTATGCAATGATGTCAGGGACAAGAACAGCAGTAGCAGCAGAAGCAACAGAGGTGCAGTCGTAAAAATAGCAGACTTACTCAGTGCTAGAGGGAGAGAGGAGGTGGCAGCAGTATTATGTATCACAGCCATTAGTTTCTCTATTCATTCACAGAAGATGATTCTGCAAGTAATTGACTGAGAAAATACCCTTAAAAACTATCAGCCCAACTAGAACCAAAAAAAAAAAACCCTCCTTTTGTCTCTGAAATCTCTCTATAATTTACAACTTGCGAATCCTTTTAATTGGTTCTTTTGGGCATCTTTTTTCACTCAAATATGTTGAATACAACAATTTCCAGAAATAGGTTTCCTTTCACTGCAACTCAATGGCAAGAGCTTGAACACCAAGCTCTCATTTACAAATACATGGTCTCTGGTGTTCCTGTCCCGCCAGAACTCCTCTATTCTGTCAAAAGAAGCTTGGGATCTTCTTTGGCATCAAGACTCTTCCCTCACCAACCTAGTAAGTTGATCTGTACCTATTGCTTTGAATGTTTTTTTTTAATATATAAAAAAAGCAAGTGTTCAGAAAGAAAGTTGGGACTGTGTTTTCGCAGTTGGGTGGGGTTGTTTTCAGGCGGGTTTTGGCAGAAAAGCAGACCCAGAGCCAGGAAGGTGCAGAAGAACGGATGGAAAAAAATGGAGGTGCTCAAAGGAAGCATACCCAGACTCAAAATATTGTGAGAGGCACATGCACAGAGGCAGAAGCCGTTCAAGAAAGCCTGTGGAACTTACTTCAAGTACTACTACAACAGCAACAACAATTCCTTTAACATCAATCAACAGAAACCTCTCTAACCCCACTATTTCACCCTCCAGCTCCTCTTATTCTTTCTCTCACCCTTCATCTGCGGAATCTGAAGTTTATGCCCATCAAAACCCTTCGCATGGAACCTTCCTTAACCCCTTCCTTTATCCTCATTCTTCATCTTCTGGCCCTCCTGATTCTGGTTTTTCTCCTCTAAATAGCACCCCTCACAACCTGTTTTTGGAGTCTGGATCTTCTCCTCATGTTGACAAAGAGCACAGGTGTGTGTAAGTTCAGGAAACAAATCTAATGCATATTTTGATTTCTTTGTTTCATGATGGCTTAATTTTTTTTTTGCATGAATTATAAGGTATTATCATGGAATGAGGGAGGATGTGGATGAGAGATCTTTCTTTCCAGATGGCTTAGGGAGTGCAAGAGGTGTTCAAGATTCATATAACCAATTGACAATGAGTTCCTACAAAGGTTACTCACTGTCACAGTTTCAAAACTTTGCTGATACTTCTAAAGAAGAGCAGCAACAACCAGGGCAGCACTGCTTTGTTTTGGGCACTGATATTATCAAGTCATCAGCAAGAAGGTCAATCAAGTTGGAGAAAGAAACTGAAACCCTGAAGCCATTGCACCATTTCTTTGATGAATGGGAACCAAAGGACGCAGACTCTTGGCTTGATCTTGCATCCAGTTCAAGACCTCACACTTCAGGTAATAATAATATCATCTCAATAATATAGTAAACGAATTTAATTTGTGTTACTCTAGCTTCTCGTACCTTATTCTTATTCTTATTATTATTATTATTATTATTATTATTATTATTATTATTATTATTATTATTTTTGTCTTTGTATAACAGGATACTTCTGTTTTGCAGATGATTGAAATCTCAATAATGGATCTTTGTAATATGACGAAAACAGTACTTGTTCGTGGGTCATCAATGCCTTTCTTGCCTCAAATATGAAATTGTGCCCGGGGGAAGGGTTTTTTTTTTTTTTTTTTGTTCGCTCTGAAGGTGTGGGAATAATAATGTAGGGCCACCAGAGGATTCCTGTCTTTTGCTTCCTTTGATCATTATTTTGCTCTTTCCCTTGAAAGAAACATGTTTGGGATTTGTAGACTTGCTTGTTTGACTGGTAGCATGTTCAATATACATGTGCTTTTGGCTCCACAACTGCAGAATTAGAAACTAGCAGAAACGTATTTCTCTTTTGGCATCTGCATGCTCATTCTAGCCTAGTCCATACATATTAGGGACCATCAACCAATATGTTCAGGAAAATGAGTTGTCCATTCCCTACTACCACCAGTACTGACTTGTTTAATCTGAAATCTGGAAGAAAAAATCTTTTAATCTGTGTTTATCAAAGAGGACATACAATTGGAACTTAATTAATTCTTGGATTCGTTGTATTAAAATTTATCAATCGTCCACAGGAATGAAAATTATTGTCTCTTTTGTTCTCTTTGAATTGAACAAGGAGTCCAGGCTATCTCTCTCAACTATGATTGAAAACCATTGCTCCAATATGACACCTTTGTACTTCTTATGCCTCTTAAATTTCTGATGATTGATTGACGGAAATTAGCTCCACCTGGAGAAGTTTACATTCTCCTATCTGCTATGCAAAATTGGTGCAGAATTCCTATAATTAACATTATCCGCCCTCAATAAGTTTATGGTTTTCAATAACAAATACTTACCATTAAAAACTTTGTTACATAAGCAAGAAGAAAGCAATAGTAGCAGGTAAGGATGAACATTAGCTGTCAAAGATTAAACAGAGTTGTGCTAGTATAAATACATGATGTAGAAAATATGTTAAGCAAGTAAGGATGAACATTAGCTGTCAAATATTAAACAGAGTTGTGCTAGTATAAATACATGATGAAGAAAATATGTTAAGCAAGTAATTGATAGAATTCCTCTTCTATAAAAATTACAAGCTTCTTCTCTCTACTTATCTATCTCTCAATCTTTCTTTTCTATCAATTCCATTGTCCAGGCCTTCCTTTACAATTTGGGTTCAAAGTCAAAGAAGATCCACACAAAGACTTCTAACCCACCATGATAGACAATAACATACTCAGAGCTCTAAAAAAGCACAATAAACATATCAACGAAGAAATGCAGGAGATTCGAATAGAAATAAAAGTGTAAGGAGATGAATTGTGCAAGAAGGTGGAACAATTGCAATCACAATTGGACACGGTGCTCTCAACTTTGAATTTCTTCAAGGCTAATTTGGATGGTCAGCATGGAAGGAAGGAGTCACTGTGGAAGGACACAATTTGTTTCACCATAATAGCAATGGGGGAGTTGTTATGAGAATTTAAGAAGAAAGTAGAACAATATTGCCAAGGGTAGAACTGTTTATTTTTTCTGGAGATAATCCTCGTGGTTGGATAAGAAAATATAAGAGATTCTTTAAAATACATTTCATACTTGTTGATCAATGGGTAGAGATTGTTGTCTTGTACATGGAAGGCAAGGTTGATATTTGGTACGAAGGATTCTTGGTGTAAAAGGATGATTTATCCAATTGGTATGAATTCACTAAGGCAATGTGTATAAGGTTTGGAAATCAAAATGATGTTGTAGAGGAGTTCAACAAGCTAGAACAAGAAAAACAATGTAGAGGAATATGTGGAGAAGTTTAAAGAACTTCAGTCCTTAATGAGTGTACTCAATCCCTCTCTACCAAAAGCTTATTATGTGTCTAGTTTTATAAGTGTACTTAATAAAGATATCAAGCCTATGTTAAGGATTTTCAAGCTAACTACACTATAATAAGCCTTTGAATAGGCTAAATAGCAGGAAAAATCCAATGACGCAATCACCAAGAGAAATATAATGATCTTAAGAACTTTTTCAATGAATGGCTTTGACAGATTGTCAGGTAATTACCAATTGAAAACTTTTAATCAATATAAAGGAGAATTGTTGACAAACTCAAAACAAGTATATGATAATCCTTTTAATCCAAACTTGGATTGTGTTTTAAGTGTGGAGAGAAGTTTACTCCTGGCCATAGATATGTAATAAAAAGACTAAATATGATAAAAGGATTAGAGGATAGTAAATAATATTTTTTAAAAGTAGAAGAATAAGAAAATAAAAAGGCAAAAAATGAAGATGGAATTGAGGAATATGGATTATTTTTACATGTTTTGACATATAGATATACCCATAATACTATTTGAATCAAGGGTGGCTATCAAAGAAATGAGCTGGTAATACTAATAGATAGTGGAAACTCTCATAACTTCATTGATAAGCAAGCGATGCTGCAAATTAAGGTTGTGATGGTAAAAAAAACAGTGTTGATAGTTACTATTGTTAATGGAAACATTATGAAGTGTGATGCTTATAGTCCAGGATTTTAATAGTTCATACAAGATTATGAATTTCATCCAGATCTTAGGATTTGGAAGTTAGGTAAATATGACATGGTATTGAGGGTAAACTAGTTGAGATTGTACTTACCTATCTTGTTTGATTTTATAAAAATGAAGATCTTATTTAAAAAGGATGGAAGAAGGATTGGATTGAGAGGTATAATAGAAGAGGCTAAGTTAAGAGAAATTATAGTTAATAAGGTCCATAAGAACCTTAAATAGACATTTTATGGCTTTGTTAGATAATTTTTCTTTTGGAAGCTATGAAAATTATAGAAGATGAAATTCAACATCTTGAAATAGAGGTATTTTTGCAGGAATTCTACAGTGTTTGCAGAACTAATTTAATTGCCATCTACCAGGGCTCTAAATCATAAAAATCCACTAATTCCAAGAGCAAAACCAATTAATATGAGACCATACAAGAGTTCTTACATGTATAAAGAAGAAATTGAGAGGTTAGTGAAAGAAATGCTAGGAATGGAATAATTTAATATACCAACAACCTTTTTGGTTTTGTAATTCTAGTAGTTAAGAAGAAGGACATGGAGGTTCTATATAAATTACAGACAACTGAATAATCTAACTATTAAAAACAAATTCCCAATTCCATTGATACATAAACTGTTGGATGAACTTCATGGTTTCAAATTCTTCTCTAAATTGGATATAAAAACAGACTATCACCAAGTCAGGATGTTTAAAAGTGATGTAGAGAAAACAACCTTCAAGACATACCATAAACATTATGAGTTCAAGGTGATGCCATTGCTGCCTTCCAATCATTGATGAATACCATACTAAAGCCATTCCTTAGGAAATTTGTGTTGGTTTTTTTATGATATATTGGTATATAGTTATACACTAGAACTACACCTCAAACATTTTAGGTTGGTCTTAGAAAGAGTATTTGAGGCATATAATTTCAAGCAATAGAGTAGCAACAAATCCTAAAAAACCTACAGTAATACAAGATTGGCCATTACCACACACAATTAAAGAGCTAAAGGGATTCTTGGGGTTAGCTGGTTATTACAAGAAATTCATCAAGAATTTTAGAATTGTTAGTAAACCATTAACTCATCTATTAAAAAATAATAGTTTTGAGTGGAATGTATTGGCTAAGACAACTTTTGACAGGTTGAAGAAAGCCTTGTGTATGGCACCTGTACTAGCATTACCAGATTCTAAGAAGGTCTTTGTGCTAGAAACTGATGTTTGCACCAATGGACTGGGTGTTATGCTGAGTCAAAAAGGAAGACCTCTGGCCTTTTTTAGTAAAGCATTGAGTTCAAAACACTTGGGATTATCAATCTACAAAAAGAAAAACATGGCAATTTTAATGGTAGTAGAGAGATAAATGCATTACTTAAAGCATAATCAGTTTGTTATTACAACATACCATGAAAGTCTCAAGTATCTTCTAGAGTAGAAGATTTATACACCCTTGCAACAAAAAAAGTTGACCAAACTGTTAAGACTCAGCTATCATATCCACTATAGGAAAGGAAAAGAAAACCTAACAGTAGATGCCTTATCAAGAAGGCTTGCCATTGCAGAAATTAATGAGTCTAGTAGAATGGATGGGATTCAACAAAGAAGCTTAAATGCAATTATTGCCATTGTACCTACTTGGTATAAGGAGGTGCAAGAAACTTATAAAAATGATCTTTTATACAAAAAAATCTTAGTGGAAAAGCTTGTGAACCCTTACAGTTGGCCACAATATGCATTGTTGGAATGAATTTTGAGGTTTAAAAGAAAGGTGGTGATTTGCTTAGAGGAAGACTTAAGGAACATAATAGTGTTGGCAATTAATGATTCTTATCTTAATAGCCATGTTGGAATTCAAAACTCCTATAAAAGGGTAAATTCCTTATTCTGTTGGTTGTATAAGAAGAAGATAGTTAAGCAAGTTATTGAAGAATATGACATCTGTAAGCAGGCAAAGCTGGAGAGGAATGTATATTGATATGAACCAAGTCAGGTTTAAATTTGGACTTAAAATGTTTGTTGATCAGTTTTGCGAGATCGGACATATCTCTCAAATGGTACATCAAAACAAGCTAAAATTTTACAAGGAGATACTAGACACTTGGAAATAAGTTTTTGTAATTTTTTAGGTCAAATGGTGTTTAGGAACATATTATTACAGAGGATAAAAGTTACTAGATAAATCTTGTCAAATTTGTTAAACTAGACCTTTGTTTATTGTTTCGGGTATATCTGGAGCTACAAATGGAAATTGTCTATGATTAAAGTTGGTATGGAAACTATAAATCTCAAGATTTCTAATCATATATGGTAGGCCTAGTAAGTCATCTATATAAGAGAGAATGATGTGTTTGAAGTCAAGATTAAAAATTTGTAAAAACAAATATGCGAAAATTAGTGATTTAGGCTATATAAAGGAATTCTAGCATAAAAAATTTGTTTTTCTTATCTTATTTTATATATTTATTTAATTTTGAATAATTATTTTAAATTTGGATTTGTTTTAGCCTATTAGACATTGTTTATGGGTTTATTTTATTATTGGAATTATGTTAGTTGATTACTAATTTAGACCCATTAGCTTGCAATCCAAAATGGTCTATTAAAGTTAGTGAGAGGAGACTATATTATGTTTTTTTATCTGTAAATTTTAGCAACAAGTTAGAGAATAAATATCAATTTTCCTTTTGTTTGTTTGTGGAAAAAACAATATTTCTTTGTAGGGACAAACATTGTACACTGACTTATCAAAGATTAATTGTCTTCGTGATATCATTCACATGCTTAGGGTTCTTAGCTACAAGGTTATCTCTGGATCTAAGTCTCTTTACAATACATTTGGTTCTTAGGTATAAGGTTACCTCTTGGTCAAGGTTCTATCAAACCTGATTTTTGGCCTTTGGAGTTGTTATCTACTTCATTGGAATTAAATTGTTTGACCAAGTGAAAAAAAGATTCATATCACATATCCTGGGTTATTGCAACATTTAACCATTCCAGAAAAAGCTTAGAGGAATGTCATAATGGATTTCATAGAAAGTGTTCCAAAGTTTAAAAGAAAGGACATGATTATGGTGGTGGTTGATAGATTTACTAAGTTTGGAAATTTTATGGTTGTGTTCCAAGCATTGTTTGGATATCTACTACCTCAGAGAGAATGGTCCACTCATAAGTGTCGTCCAATGGTTGTAGTAGAAAATATGATAACCACTAGAATTCAGATGGATAAATTTTTGTAGCAGCAATTAACAAGGGCGTTTCATAGAATGAAACAAGTGGTTGACAAACATAAAATTGGCAAGGAAATCGAAGTAGGAGATTATGTTTACTTAAAGTTACAGCCATACGGGAAATCTAGTGTCGCTTTAAGGAAGCATTTCAAGCTTAATTCAAAGTTTTATGGTTTATAAAAAATCTTATAGAAGATTGGCTTAGTGGCCTATAAACTGGAATTGCCAGAAGGTGCTACTATCCACTTATTGTTAAGGTTCATCGCATACAAATTAATATCATTTTAATAATTATTTTTATTGAAATTTAAAGATTTCAGAATTTTTTATGCTCTATTTTTTGAGTTAGAAAGGGAGTAAATCCTTTTTTGGCATAGGAGGGATTAACTTTGTGTTTCTTATATAAAGAAAAATACTTTGAAAAAAAAAAGAGAGAGAAAAAAGATTCACAAAGTAAAATATCATTCTTATATTTCAAGTTCTTTCAATTATGCCCCTCTAAAAGGTAACCTATCGCTTTAACTTTTATTTTTATTTTCTCATAGCAGCATATGTACATAATAAAAGATGATTCTTCTATTTTGAGAATGAAAGATTATTTTAAATTAAGGATTCGTTTGGAATATGAATATAGATAAGGCTATTTGATTCAAATATAAGGCAAGAAAAGAGATGATTTTTATCATATCCCATATTTAATTTTCTGTCACTTCATCCCCCTATAGGACATGCTAGTGCTGTTTTATATGACAACTTGTTAAATCATATTTTCATTAAAGATAATTATTATAGTTATTAAAAGAATAAAAACTAAATAAAATAATATAAATTAATACTATAACTTAGAAATAATTAAAAAATAATTATATTATTATTTTTATATTTATATACATGAGAATGTACAAGGATATTATCGTTCTTATAATATGTTATTATATCTGATCATACTCCTTAAATATAAAATAAAATAAATGTTCAGTCCAGTTAGGTGTTAACTAAATAAAGAGATATAACAACTAGTTTTATCAGATCGAGTCAAAGTCTAGTTTCACCCCTCTCATTCTATCTATCATACCAAACACACCATAAGCTAGCGCTGGTGTATAACCATAGTTTTCTCTCAAACACGAGAAGATGGGATCCACCTCAAGAAAGAGTCAACGGTCAAGACAAATACAGTCCACAGAAAAGGGAGATACCAGCTCTCCAGTGCGTAAACCCTTTTTCCCCCCTGCAAAACAAGGAGAATCCTTCGCTTTTGCTGGCTTTGTGTCTTGCAGTTTACCTTTCTCTTTCTGGAGCTAATTAAGAGAAGACAAGCACATGCAGTGAATGCTCCAAATGATCTCAGATATAGCAGAAACCAAGAAGCTAGCTAGTGTTATTGTCTCTGTTGCATTGCATCCCTGGTTAGGTTTTGTCCCATCAGCTTTTAAGCTTATTATTTATTATCCAGGCAAGCTCGACAGTGTAATATTAAATGGCCATTATTTAAATAATGTTTAGCCCAATTACATGAAACGTATCCTGATGTTATTTCCAATATTTCCACTACCAATTCCAACCAAGCAACTGTCATCGTGGTTCGGTTCTCAGTATACAGGACAAGGCATGAGGGTGAATACTGTGAAAGATAGATAAAAAAAAAAGAGGTTTTGCCAACATGAAATGTAATGTTATATTGATCGAAATAAATAGGCATGCAATGTGACAAATGGGAGTGATCCAAGGAGATAAAATATGGAATATATATACTTGAGAACTATATATTTTGTTGTGTAATTAAAGGAGATTTTTGCAGTTGGTTGTTGAGTAGAGTAAGCATCAAGATACTATGTAGGTGAAGAAACAGATACAATAACACCCCATAAATGAATAGGGAGATCAAATACCATTAATTTGGAACGCATAATTAGTGTAAAGTGTGGTGATGTTTGTCCCTTATAATTAAAGACATCAACTAGTTAGTTGTTGATCTTCTATGGAAATATGGCAAACCAAAATATCTTTATTAATTATTTTTTCATTATCAACTTTATTATACTTGGTGTATGCATTAAATAAGCATCAAAAAATGAATTTGAAGCAACGGTAATCACACTAGCATTGTCACACCATATATAAAATAAAAGAAGACAGTATAGAGACTCCAAGATCACAAAATAACATTCCTGTAACAACCCATTATTTGATTCACACTAATTATAACCAAATACTAATAGTATGTAAATGAAAAGTAAGGTCATTTAAACCCTGAGAGGTGTAGTTCAATTGGTCAGATTCTAGGTTTGCTCTCTAAAAATCACTAGTTCGAGTCTCACTGGAAACTTACATGGTCGTTAACTTCAAGACCCGTGGGATTAGTCGAGGTACGCGCAAGCTGGTCAAGACACCCACGTTAATAATAAAAAAAAAAGTAAGGCCATATATATATAACCCCTAATATTATTTTCTTTCCTTATGACATTTTGTTATCTAATATGTCTTAATATTTATTACAACAACCTGAATGTATTTGGTATTGATTGAGAATCAAACCAATATAAGTAACATTTTCAACATGGTTTTTTTTACATGTTTACATTACTTGATTTTATCTACAATGCTACTAGATTCTTCATTCTATAATTTCTAGTCTTAGCAATATCCATGTCATATTTCATATTATTTTTACATCAAACTAATTATGTGCTTTAACATATTTTATGAAATTTCAACATAGTTTTTTCTATACAAAACTCTACACAAAATTTTATCTCACTATAACTTACATATAACACATTACCATATTTTTACATGGTAGCCTCAAACATACCTCCACTTTATTAAATCTTCATCTCATCATTAATAAATAATCTTTATATCAACATTTCATAATAACACATAATTCACCATTTACCAATTTACATTAAACATGTGGTTCACAAAAGATTTATATATGTATATACATTGTTAAATGATTGGAAAAGTAAGCATAAAAGAACTAGGTTTAAGTGATTATAAAATAATTAATTACAAAACAAAATAAGAGATTCTACTAAATATACATAAGAAGTGAATATGAATAATAATATACCTAATTAACTAAATTATCTCTAATATCAATATCAGCCATGTTTAGTGATATGTAATGGAACTGCAACACATACAAAAATATTATAATAAATGAGTAGTAACCACTTTTATATTTACTAGATGTTAATTTCAAGTTACGTTCAAATAACTTTTATTTATATTTAGATTAATGCCTCATCTTTTTTTTTTTTGTTTATAGAGCATCTTTTAAATGACAATTATTTTTTGTTATTTTGTATGAATTTAGTTTTTTAAGAGATTTTTCTGGTCCATCTATATTTTGTTTTTAATTTTTCGTATAGATGGAATTTATTTTTAGAAATAAAAATATTTATTTTCAAATGATTATTCTAATATGTGCAGTTTTGCAAGGTATTTTTTCTTTTTATTTTATTCAATCAATTTAAAATATGTGTCTATTTCTATTATTGTTTGATCGAATAAAAAAATTAGCAAACAAAACTAGATAAATATCTTGTCTTGCGAGATTTAATATCTTGATCTAATTTTTCCTCTTTTATTTTTTGTTATCATTCATGAATTTTTTTTTTCATTTATTAACACACATAGTTCTCAATTAATTTTATTATATGTACACATAAATGTTTTGGTTTACATTAGAATTCTTTTAACTACAAAAATATGTCGAAAAAACCTGTGTATAAAATCTTTTTTGTTGGAAAAAATATATTTATTTAAAATGATTTTTATATTTGATATTATTGTCGAAGGCAACAACATTATGAAACTATGTTGGTGATGAGACAAAGTTACAATATAGGGATTAGAAGGCATTTTGGATATTTAGTAAACTAAAAGCATTATTTAATAAAAAAAGTATTAAAATATTGGTTATAAAATAAAGGTATTAAGTTATAATTTCATTTAAATTGGAAGGACTAAATTTACACCAAATCCATTTAATAACTATTATAAACATATATTACAAAACCTTGGCATTTCATTGTAGCGATGAATAGTGAAAAGCTTTGGCCTTTTATAGTTTGAACATCAAGGTTTACTAAAAGGCCTTTGGCATTTCACTATAGGGGTAGTAATATACGTTGGCCTTTTACAATTTAATCCTCAATGTATTTTTTTTCAAATTCATCTTTCAATGTTAGGTTTAATAGGTATTTAATTTTATAATTTGTTTTGATTTATTTTTTATGTAGTTAACTCAGTCTTATGACCCGGGTTTGACAAGTTAACACAGGTTGACTCGGCTTATTTTTTTTCAACTTCATCCATCAGCATTGGATTGATTGAGAATTTGATTTTATTTTTTTTATTTGTTTTATATGGGGTTATCACGATCTCATAACTCGAGTTATGGGTTAAGTCGGTTAACTCAAGTTGACTAAAGTGGTTTTTTCATGTTCTTTTTTTAATTAATTTTTTTCTCAATTTCATCCTTAACATTGAGTTGAATGAGAATTAAGTTTCATAACTTATTTCAATTTTCTTTCTAAGCGGTTATCCCAGTCTTATGACTAAGTTTTTACAGGTTAATCCGGGTTGGCTCGACTCATTTTTCTAATTGAATTTTGATTTCAATTTTATCCTTCAATATTGAATTGATTTGGAAATGGGTTTAATGATTTTTTTTATTTGGTTTCTAGAAGGTTATTAGGATCTCATGACTTGGGTTAGAGATTTGATAGGTTAACCTGAGTTGATCCGAGTGAATCCATGGAGACCTAATATGTTATCGTCTCAATATTAAAAAAATAATATTATCTTGATTTTTTTTAGTCAAGCTATATTTTTATCGATCGTTCAAGTTGTTTCTAGACCTAAAAAATTAATTATGTCACATCAGATCAACCTTCACATAATTTTATTTATTTATTTATTTTTTGCTAAAAAATATATTAATAATACATGAATTTTTTTTTTTTTTTTTTGCAGCACAGCGCAGATATTATCTGGTGTATACTAACATAGGGAGGAAGACAAGGAGATACAACTGAGTCACTTGACTTTCAATTTAGTTTAACTTAACTTTCCTTTTTACGAAACTTTCCTCAGTTAACCTAATTCCTTAAGGATAAACTAGCTCATCAATATTATTTTGCCATAGCTCATAATAAAAGTTCAATAATATTTATATACAGTGCATAATTACTTGCAGCATGCTTAGAGGGGAAGAGAAATGTTGGGAAGATAGTCAATGATACAATTTTGTTTGAGTAGACTAGCAATTGCAACTTGTTAACAGTTCCTTTACCTTCTCTATTGAGTCTGAAATATATTTTGAAAAATTAGAAATTTTCCATCAACATCTAAAATAATTTATTTAATATATATAATTAGAAGATTGATGTTATTTCCTTACATAATCCATCAACAAAAAGAGTATAGTAAATGCCTGGATCACTGTTAGCTTTTTGCCTAAGAAAAAAAATATATTATTCTACTTGAATTTGCTACCGATTAATAACAAACGGGTCAGGCCTAAAAATGAAGCCACCTTGTAAAAAGGGTCTCCACAAATCATGGCAATGACAAGAAGGCAACATAATGCCCCTCTTTTACCAACTCCAAAAACGTGGCTGGCTAATCTATAAAGATCAGATGCCATTCTAAAATCATAGTCAGGAAGGCCACAGTAGGCATAATCAGCCAGCTAGACATTCCATGGTGATGGATTTC
>Ga0325414_1003637_pt1 | contig 16071 bp, 8 predicted proteins | sample PopdelMetagenome_8_FD_206183 | JGI IMG/M metagenome (GOLD analysis project Ga0325414, IMG submission 206183) | Populus deltoides microbial communities from Bellville, Georgia, United States - Leaf-PdKOR-R3 | ecosystem: Host-associated > Plants > Phyllosphere > Phylloplane/Leaf | place: USA...
AAACATTAAATAAAATCTTCTAGTAATTAATGGAGGCACCTGCAATATCACAAATCTTATTATCAAGGCATACAAATTGAGCATCACAATTATGAAGACCAATGAATGGAACATAAAAGGGCTGAGTGCAAAATAATTCTTAATATCGACGGTGCAAAAGGCTGCAGAGAGATTTCTTATGATAGTGAATAATTCTTAAAAAGATTTGTTAATATTAACACCATCACAGATGCATTTAGCCCATCTCTCGAAAATGCTGTTCTTGTTGCTGCTGTCGCCGCTGCCTCGACTTTCATCATCTCAAATTTTGGAGTTTGATTTTTAAAATCCAGAATATTTTTATAATAGATTAATCAAGAGTAGGTAGATGATTTTCTTCTCGTAAGTTCAGGAAACACTAAATTAACAGTAAAGCCTTAAGTATTTGCAAAAACAATCCCAATTAAAGAGATATCCCCCATGTTTAGCTTAATGCTCCATGCCTTCTTATGAATCAACAGAAGGAGAAAAATAAATGGTAAATTTGATCTGGTAAGCATTGCAGAAAAGCAAAAAAACAGAGAACATATGGCAACTTCATTTCATGTTGTTTTGGTTTTCAAATCTTTATTGTTCATCCTTCCATTTCTATATGTAAATGCAGGTATATTGGATATTTTATCTGGGGACACGCCCAAGGGCATCAAGATTCAGGCTAAGCATCTTGAGGCCCTGATTGAATTGCACAACATGACAGTACTACACACCTTTGCAAGGAATGTTCAGCACTTAATGCACTCTGTAGTTACTAATTTAACTGTCATCATTTTAGCTACAACATTGTAGTGATGTCCAACGTATGAGCATGGAAGGAAAGTGAGGAAGGAATTAATGTCTGTTGCTAAGCTATTAGAAAGACATTCGGCATTGTCTGAGAATCTTGGCCGTAGAGAAGATGCAGAGCATTTATCTGATATCTATTCAGAATGAATTGGCAGATTAACAGTCCTTTCTTTAATTTATTTGTATTATTTGATTTATATCCATATTTAAAAATTGCAGGATTCTGTATTTCTTTAATGTACGAACATGGAAGGAAAGGAAGGAATGTCCTGCTAATTAACGCCAGGCCGCAAGAGAAAGACAGGAGTTGAGGCCTGTGTCCACTACTGATGACAAACAATAGTGATTGATATCTATTGTATGAAAATTTGTTTCCAAGTTGGGTCACTGCAGGATCAAAGATGAAAATATTGTTTGTTTTTATATTTTAAAAAAACTAAATTAAAAAACAATTATTACAACAATCTCAGTAACTTTAAATTACATTACATTGCAGTTAATGTATGGACCCACTTCTTTTGTCCCCATTTGTGTTTTTCCAAGCAACCATGAGTTTGTGGGTTACATCACCATCAAAACACACGACCAAACACGAAAGAAAAACAGCCAAACTCGTCATTTTCACTAATGGAAGAAGCCTCAAGGCAATCATGGTGTCCACAAGGGCAATCAAACGAAGCACTCATAATTCCCTCTTGAAAAACTGCATGGTGATCGCATATGGGGAGTTTATATGGTTATGGCCCTTGGGAGTGGCTTTGGTTCAATGTTTCTACAAACACCTTGTCTTTCTGATTCAGATGGTGTTTCTTCTTAAAGGGTGTAGGGAATAGGAATTATTACTTCAATCATTTTGGGGTGGAAAATGATGGCCAAGGAGACGCTGCAGTACTAGGGCACAGTACCCTTTTGTTTTCCTCATACCAAGTTACTCACGGTTAAATCCTCTTGCTATTTTTTTTTTTACAGCTTGTTATCAGCAGCCACCCACCCACCTTGCCTTGTCCAAACCATTGCTGAGGTTAGGGTTCTTATATTTTTTTACCATGGTCAATTTCGTCTGTTATGAGCTTTATAATCCCTTTTATTGTTTGCTGTCGTATAATCACTCGAAAAAAACAACTGATCTCTCCCCTTTTTTTTAAAACCTTTGTGATCGTTTATTAGATGGGAAAGTAAATTATGAGGTGGAGAAAATGTATGTTAAGAAGATACAGTCATGATCTAATTATAAACCTATACTCATGAAATAATGGTACGACATTAGAAAATTTTTAAACACCTAGAATGTTGGAAGATAAATATCCTTAATATTTTATGTTATAAAATCAAAAGAATAAACAATCGAAGCTTTATGATCTAACATGAGGTCTATATTAATCTTTATACCTTTACTCCTTCGCACTTGGCGTATTGCCAAGTCTAAGAGCGATGAGTTTGACAGTTCACTAAACTCATACGTATTTGGACTTGGCTCGATGCCACATACAGTGAATCTGATAGTTTGCTAGACCAATATTTGTTTGGACTCTGCACGTAGCTGAACTAAAAAATATTAAGTCTGACAGTTCGCCAGACTCATGTCTGTTTGGATTCAAAGTGCAGCTGAACTCGAGGATGTTGAGTATGATAGCTCGCCAGATCCATGTCTGTTTGGGCTCAGTGCATAACTGAACTCAAGAAAATTGAGTGTGGTAGCTTGTCGGACTTATGTTCATTTAGACTTGACTTGTAGCCACGCCCAAGGGCATTTGGCCTTGAAGTAAGCAAGATTAATGTCATTTGGATTTGATATTTTGCCAAGCGTAGAGATGTTATGTACGCAAGCTCCACACACTTATCATTGGACTTAGCGCGTAACCAAGTCTAAGGATGATGAGTCGGGTAGCTTGCTAGACTCATATACACTTGGGCTTGGCTCGATGCCAAGCCCATGAGCAGTGGATCTAATAGTTTGCTAGACCCATACCCATGTTTGCTTAGGCTTAGTGCATAGCTAATCTCAAGGATATTGGGTTTGACAGGTCACTAAACTCATATTCGTTTAGGCTCAAAGTGTAGTTGAACTTGAGAATAATAAGTTTGACAACACACCAGATCTATTTTTTTTTGAGTTCAGCGCATAACTGAATTCAAGGATATTAGATGTGACAGCTTGTTGAACTTATGTCCACTTGGAGTTGGCTGATAGCCACATCCAAGGGCATTTGGCCTTGAAGTAAGCAAGATTCATGCCATTGTCAAGCATAAGGTAAGTATAGATGTAAGCTATACCCATTTATCATTGAATTATCACCCTTCATTTCATCTTTTGTTAAAAAAAAAAACCTAGCCTAAAAATTATTTTTTAAAAATATGTTGATAGATCACATTTTGATGTCTTTTGAGCATGTTTTTCAACTTTCTATTCAGAATGTCCGGTGTGGAAGGCTGCATTTCGTAAAACACTTCCAGTAAAATTATTGGCCAATGAAGTTTTATTTACGATTTTTGAATTAGCTAAACTCTCCTCTTTTGAATGTTCTCTACGTTATTTTTTGCTGATTCCTTCTTTCATTGTTTGATTAAATCAGATATCTTACAACAGAACATATGCTTCTGTCAGGATATGGCATCGGTTGCCCTTGTAACCGGAAAGGCTCATTCATTGAATCTCCTGACAAAATCTTCTTGATCTTATTTGCTACGTTCAATTAGATTAGTTGTTCTTGGCTTTCCAAAAGAACAACTAATCTAATTTCTCTTGTTGCACTTTTCCACGTAGATGAAAGATTTCTGAAAATGGCTGGCACTTGAACCTTATGAAAAAGGAGTATTGAATACATATAAACACCTACTGATTGATAACGAGCATGCATGTATTAGGAAAGTGATCATTCCATTTCCATTTCAAGTTTTTCAACACAGGAATACGAACTGCTATCTGTTGCTAAGATATTAGAAAGACATTCGGCATTGTCTGAGAATCTTAGCAGTAGAGAAGATGCAGAGCATTTATCTGATATCTATTCAGAATGAATTGGCAGATCAACAGTCCTTTCTTTAATTTATTTGTATTATTTGATTTCTATCCATCTTTAAAAATTGCAGGATTCTGCATTTCTTTAATGTACGAACATGGAAGGAAATGAAGGAATGTCCTGCTAAATATTAATGCCAGGCCGCAAGAGAAAGACAGGAATTGAGGCCTGTTTCCTCTACTGACGACAAACAATAGCGATTGATATCTATTGTATGGAAATTTGTTTCCAAGTTGGGTCACTGCAGGATCAAAGATTTGCAGTTAATGTATCCAGCCACTTCTTTTGTCCCCATTAGTGTTTTGCCTAGCAACCATGAGTTTGAGGATTACATCACCATCAAAACACAAAACCAAACACAAAAGAAAAACAAACAAACTAGTCATTTTCACTAATGGAAGAAGCCTTAAGGCTCTCATGGTGTCCACAAAGGCAATCAAACAAAGCACTCATAATTCCCTCTTGAAAAACTGCATGTTGATCACATATATATGGGGAGAGTTTATATAGGTATGGCCCATGGGATTGGCCTTGGTTCAATGTTTCTAAAACACCTTGCCTTTCTGATCCAGATGGTATTTTTTTTTAATGGGAGCAGGGACTAAGAATTATTACTTCAATCATTTTGGGGTGGGAAATGATGCTGAAGGAGATGCTGCAGCGGGGCACACCCTTCTGTTTTCTGCACATCAAGTTACTCACGGTTAATTTTTTTACAGCTAGTTATCAGCAGCCACCCACTTTGCCTTGTCCAAACCATTCTTGAGGTTAAGATGATATGGTCATGACCTAATTATAAACCTACACTCATGCATGGGCCCTGCAAACTGCAAAAATTTTATAAAAGATCTCAGATGAGTAAGAATTATAAGATACATAGTTTATTTAAACCGCTTAATAACCCTCTTGAACCAAGTGAAATCCCTTTTGAAACTGTTGATTAGAGCTTTATCCCTATGAAAATAGTGTGCAAGGGCGATTCCTTTAGTGCATGTTACTTCAATCATTGCTAAAGTGTTACAATATGATTGAACAAATTTGTTCTTCCAATCCCCAGGAACCAAAACCCTTTTATAGGCCAATTAGCAAGTCTTGGATGGCCGACTCAAAATAATTTCTTTCGAGTGTAGACAAAATAAATGATTTTAACCATTAGGAAAGTGGGGATATGTCATGGAAACGGTTCTCCACTCCAATCAATTGCTACTCTCCATAGAAATCGATTAGACCTATTCTAGTTCTACCCAAAAATTTCCTGTATATGATGACCTAATCAACTTTGTCCCTGGATGATTTAGATGTAGCATGATAGGAAACTTTGGTCAAAGAACTTTGGAGTGAAGATAAATGATGATTTGATAGCAAGCGAGAATAAAGATTAGCGGAAAGATTGTGTATTGGAGCAAATAACAGAAGAAACAAAAATTACACAGGACACTGAAACATGGACAAGCAACAAGTGGTAGAGCAATGTCTAAGCTGAAAGGGTACATATCACAAGCAAATCGATCAACAAGGATTTTTACATTCATGATTGTTCTGATAATTTTAAGAAAATCCCATCACATAAATGGTAGAATAAGGAATATATATTTGATGGGCTGCGCATGACTTGGGGAACTTGATGGAATCAGTGCTAGCTTCACCATGGTGAAAAGCAGGCAAGATGAAACATGGACAAGCAACAAGTGGTAGAGCAATGTCTAAGCTGAAAGGGTACATATCACAAACAAACCGATCAACAAGGATTTATACATTCATGATTGTTCTGATAATTTTAAGAAAATCCCATCACATAAATGATAGAATAAGGAATATATATTTGATGGGCTGCGCATGACTTGGGGAACTTGATGGAATCAGCGCTAGCTTCACCATGGTGAACAGCTAGCAGGCAAGCGTCCAAGAATTCTTATGATCTTTTTTCCAAATAGATTAAGGTGTTGTTTGGTTATCAGAAGTTAAAAATTCCGAAAATAGAATGATCTCTCATGAATTAACCAGTGTAACTCATCGTCATAGTTCTAAAAAATAGAATGATCACAAGCGATTCTTTTCTTTTCTTGGTATATAAACAGATCAAAGTCGAATATGTTCCAGTTTAGAAATGTTAGGTGCTGTGGTGATTACTGAATATTGGATCCCACCAAAAGTATACGATTCTTCTCAGCTGGATGAGAATGGTATTTGATTCTAATTTGATTATATCAACAGCTAAAATGGTGTTAGGCCACTGCAGAAACAATAGAGGACCTTACAGCAGGAATGAAAACGAGAGATACCAAATCGTGTAAAATATGCGATGCAGTCGAGCCACGTTAAAACCTAATAAAGTGTACATATCAAAAAAGATGAACACTTCTTAATTATGGATGATCTAAGACAGTCGGTTTTACAACAGAAACAGCAAATATGGTATAAACTATTGATGATGAAACTCTTTTCACCCTTTTAAGTAGAAAAAGTATCGATCATAATTATATATTAATGCCCATTTAGAAATACATAAAGAAACAAAACACCTTTATTATCCACACTTGTTAGTGGATCAAGACCTTAATCATACAAGTGCGTAAGCAGCAATAAGTGAATCTGTGTGCGAGCTAGTCTTACTCAAAAATGCACCAACATTTAATTACACATTAATCCCACGATTTCAATCTAATTGTTGCGTTAAACAATGACTTACAATAAAGAAATTAGTCTAACAAAGGGCAAATTTTTTATAATGCATAATCAAAAGTGCATCCAAAAGGAAAAATGATGAAGAAGGTGTTGGCTGATGATGAGCTTATCCTCTATCAACCAATCTCCGGAGATCTCATGCATGAGCTCAACAGAGAAAAATGTTTGCTTAGGGAAGGAAACAGCAAGCTTGCTGGTGGAGAAGATGTATGAAATTTCAATGCTTTTGCTCCAATTTCCATCACAAGTGTTCCAATTATATTGGTACTTATCCAACTACAAATTAAACATGAGAAAATTCATTAAATCATCAATAGTCAAGTTGAAGTTTTCTCAGAAATAAAAAAGGAAGAAGAACAAGAAAACCTCTAACAAAACAACACCAAAATTAGTATTTTATTCGAGATTTTAATGAGGTTTTTTTAGAATGCTCCGATTTTATTAGATTTTTTTTACGAAAGTGAGACTCGGCTATAAGAACTATCTGTTTTGCTAATGTAAGTTTAGCATATTGTATAAAATCTTTTGAAGATTATACTAAAAACTAAAAACTAAAAGACATGGGGTGCATGGTTTAATTACTCATATGAATATTAGTGAACCTATCACCTCAAGTGCTCTTTTTTTTTTAATATATATATAACTTCTTCTTTTTCAATCAGCTTTCTTTCAATAGGCTTGAGATTATGATAAAAATACAACATTTGAAAATAAAGAACTAAGATATAAAACTTAATTCCATATTAATAATGATTTTTTATTTTGATCTCAAAATTTATTTTCTTAATTCTTTCCATCTCTAAGTTAGAAATATGAGAGAGAGATTGACTGAAAATGATGAGGAGAGAGAAAATGTTGATTGATACAAATTTCAGCTATGAAAAAGGTTAATCTTGATAAAAAAAAGATTGATTTTGATGTCAAAAGATTTCATTCGATGAAAGGGGTTTTGTTATAGTGTTCTTTAGCCTTCCCCGTGAAATGCAAGGTCTAGGCTAGGGAAGTTTTATTAACGTGGGTTGATTTTTGGTTTTTCAACTTATTTTTTGGTTATTTGATGCCATAAATAGATTTATTTAGGTTTTTAGGGTGTTTTTTAGATGTTCTTAGGTAAAAAATTGTTGAAATTAAACTTTTAAATCCAAAAACCATCATTCTTGATTTTTCAACCATCTTCATGGGGTGAATTTTAAAGAAACGATGACAGGTTGTCTTTCGTAACAAATGACTTATAATCCGTATATTTTTTTATATAAAAAAATAAGATTTAAGTGTGACTCTAGAGTAGAATTTTCAAAGTTTACTACCAATATAAAAAAATTCCTCATTTTTTTAACAGTCAAAAGATTTTGATCCAACACTTACCAAGTAACTTAGTTAATTACTATTACAAAGTGTAAGTGCAATAGCACGATTGCCCTCTTTTTTTTTTTTCTTTTTTTTTCCTTTTGAAATGATTGATTTTGCCTTTTTATATAGTGATTTGAAAGGATCCTTTAATTTCTGATTATTGCCATTATTTTTTTTGTGAAGAAATTAGGAAAAATAAACGCAACAGTACTAATTTATCAAAGAATAAACACTTAATATTCGTACCATTTAAGTTTCACAGATTAGACAATTAATCAACATATATGGATGAAAAGACTTATTAGAATTTATTTATTTTTTCAAATTTTTAGAACCCAATTGAGTTTATATATATATATATATATATATGTATATATATATCATAATTCAATCAATCCCTCTATATATATATATATATATATGGAGGACTTATTTAAGATTCGAAAGGAAATAAAATCATGATGCCCTGAATTTTCATTACATCACAATCCAACAAAATCTGAAAAGGTAGCCTTTGTGGGGAGCACAAATGGTACAAGTGACAACACCCAAGAATTTGCAAAGCAAGGATGATGCTGCAGAGAACCTCAAAGAAGAGGTCCTCTTCCAAAAGAAAGAGCGAGGGGGCAAGAAAAGAAGCAAAGCAAAATACAACTACAAAAAGAGAGACCCATCCCTCTTTATTTTATTTTTTTAATTTTTTTTTTGAATAGACAGGCTAAACAATAGGGAGTTAGGGTAGTGCCCCATGGCACCCATGTGTTTTTGTTTTTTTGTGTGTCCTATTTATCTTATAAAGTAATATAATTATAGTGAATTTTTATAAATGAACTTTATTTTTATTAATTACATCTTTGTGTTGTCATTAGATTTTTCCATGTTTTAGGGGGGATTGTAAAAATAATATTTATTTCTTTATTGTTATTATTATTATTGTTATTTTTATTGTTATTATGGTGTACATGAAGTGCTTAAAAATTAATAAAAAAAAATTAATTTTAGTATATAAAGATTGATCCAAGAATTCTTAAAAAATAAATTTACCAAAAATAAATAGGACATGAGAAATTTACTATAGCACTGCAGAGTTTATTATGAATTGTAGTAGTGAAATGATATTTTTACCCTTCATCAAATTAGATAAAAAGTCTAAAATCATGTGTAAAATCATCTTTTCTATAGAATTCATTTGTTATTATCATTTTGAGTGGGGAACAAAGGTATTTTCAACATTTATTTTTCTAAAAAGTGAAATACCTTCATTTTTCTTAAAAGAAAACAATAAGATATTTGATTGTCGGGGGTGTTTTTGAGATTTCAATTTTTTTTTTTGCATAAATTACTAGCTTACCTTTTATGTCAAAATTAATTAAGGTTTGATTAGGTGTATTTTTCCAATTCTTAGTACATTGAAATCATGAAATTGCCCTTTATCTTAGAATTAATTTAGGCTTTGGAGGTATTTTAATATTTTCAAGTGAGTTTTTTATTTCATTATAACAAAATTAGTGTAGGGGTAAATTAGTCTTTTATAACAATTAAAAATATTTTTTAAAAAAGCTATTAGGTATATGGGAGAGGCTATGGTGCTTTAGCAATCAATACGTCGTCATAGAACAGTTAAAAAATCACTTCCATTATGTCATTGGATTCCTCACAACATCCTCTTCTATAACAAGTAACACGTGTTGGGTTTTGATGGATGAATTGTTATCGAAGCTATTTTTTTTGTTTCCTTTGTCTCTTCTCCCTCAAGATTCGCGATAAACATTAAAAATTGTAGGGCAATCACCTTGGTTAGGTATATTTGGGTATTAGTTCTCATTATTTTGTTTCTTTAATTTTTCTCCTTGATCCTACTGTAAGTTTTTAATTTTTTTGTAATTACATCCTTCAATCTAGATTTTTTATTTTTTGGTTTTCAAATTTGGTCCTAATTTGTTTTTCATCATTTTTTTCTTGTCTATTTTGTAAACTTTTAATTATTTTCAATCTTATCCTTTAATCAAAAAATTTAAGCTTTTTTAATTTTTTTCAGATGTGATCCTCATTCTTTTGGTGATTTCTTCTTTTAATTATTTTGTGAAATTAATTTTTATTTTACTTACAATGAAATTAAATATTGAATTAAATGTTGGCATTGCGATTCAACAATGCTTTTAAAAAAAATTGAATTTTAAATTAATTTTTTTATATTTTTAAATCTTTTTAATATGCTAAATAAAAAATAAAAAAATATATTATTTTAATATATTTATAAATATAAAACTTTGCCACATTTCTAAATAAGCCCTACGTAAAATTTGTGGTGTCCCACATGCTCTCATGGGTGACTCTAGGACCATAAAAGTCGAGGGAGATGCTTACCCTTCCGTGCATGACCAAAGGGAAATGTTTTCTAGTTGATATATTTATGTTCCCAAGTTACCCCTACCTTGTTCTTCGATGAAGTGATTTTCTGACATGGAACAAGCTTGCTTATGTTTGGGATAGGGAAGAAAGATGCGAAATGATTTAAGAGCATGATAAGACATGCAGGTTTGGTATGGAAAAGATGAGCTTTTAATTATAGGATTAAAGAAGTAAATTAAGGAAAAATAGAAAGAAATTTTGATGATGAATGCTCATTCACATGACTAGTTCAAGCATTTATTAATAGAAACTTTAAAAAATATAATTTAACAAACTGATTAAATTTTGAATTTATTTTTTAGAAATTATTAATTCAAGTTTTATAAATTTTAGAATTATTAAAGACTTATATAATTTTTAATTTTAAAATCAATTAAATTAATCGAGATGCATGCAATATTTATATTAATTAAAAAAAAAGTATCCATTAATTAATGACACACCCCTTATTTGGAGCTTGTACTCTTAAATCCAAGCTCTATGTCCTCCATGCATGTACTTCCCCCTAGTCAAACACGTTCACACCATTGTTGTATAATAATGGAGCTCATAGAATTTTACTAGTTCAGGCAAATTTTGACGCACGCTCCAAATTTTGCAAAGAATTAATCGCACTTGACCAGCACTAACGAGGAACTGAAATACGAATGGTAATTCTCTTAATTATTCTTGTTTGGAAGCATGGACGAACGCACGCGCGCAGGTTGTCCAACTAAGCTGTTAGCATGTCCGAATGGCGCACCATTGACCAAAACTCTGTCTGCTTCACTGTGTACACTGCAAGTACAATGGATAAAATGATATACCAACATGAATTCTTTGAAAGCTTATCCATCCTATACTCTGAGAATCCACAAGGTGGATACAGGTCTTCAGAAAAATGAAAAAAAAATACGAGGAATTTGCGAGAAGGTGAGGTCGACCGCAAGACAAGAAAAGAAAGACAAGTCCGTATCTGTCTAATGATATTGTTGACCTATTGATCCACTCAAAACCTGGAGTGTGGGGGAGAGAGCATTTTCCCTTCGTAAACTTCTTGGTCCAGAATGTCTCAGAGAGAGCTTTTTCATTTAGTGGAGTGCTTGCTTGCCTATTAAAGTACTTCCATATCACCCCAGTTCCATCCCCACCATCACCATGGACGAAGATCATCCCTTTCCACTAGATGGGAGTACCGCGTTAAGTGGTGTGGCGCCTATGATCAAAGCTAATCTTCCACCAGTTTCGTAATATAGCCTACACAATTTGACTTGGGTACCCTAGATTGCTTTAAATGCGACACTGGATATGCAAATATCCTCAAACTAGTGGTCTGGGTGGAAAAAACTGTTAAAAAATGAATGAAACAGCCCACCACACATTTAATGGTATGTGCCCTTTATGGAGAAACCTTGCTTCTGTGAATTTCTTCGAAAAACTTTGAATTCCCAAAGACTGTTTAGGTGTATTTCTCTTATGTTTTATAGCAGTTGTACTATCAATCGGATTCTGGCAAGGATATCAGCAGCAAATAGTGCCGTTCTGTGTTGCATGAGGCTTCATCTAAAGAATAATTTCTGTTTCCGTTGTGATTGTATAAAAGTTGCCATCACTTTCTCCCAGTACTGTTAAAGATCTCAATTCTCACTCAAATCTCCCTACTAAGGGTCGGTATTTTTTGTATTATATAAAATAGAATATAGTCGATATATAGATATGTGGCAATCCAAAACTATATATTAATTGCCCTCTTCCAATTAGTACGAAGAACATCTTGGACCACACGTAACTACCACTTGAAAGTTGCCAACCTTGTTTCCACAGTTTTCTCGCATCTCATCAGCTGAATAATAATAATAATCATAGATTATGGCTGTTTTTATATCATCACATGTCACATGGAAGCTAGTGATCTTTAAAATGCATGTTTACATATACATACATCATGACGAATTCAAGAACTCCGAGCAACCTTTCTTAGAACTTGGAACTCAAGCACATCATAACCCGATGAAAATGATTTCTCTGGCCATTCTCCAAAAACGACTGCTGGGGATTTACAGGCTCGTACCTTACAGAAACCCCCTAAAATGTAAGGAGGCCTGCTATGACATGCCATGCCATAAAGGATACCTAAAGTATTCCGTATGAGAGTTTGTGCTTGCACAAAATCAATTCAATTTGGCATACTTCCAATCTATTATCTTTTTTCTGTTAAGTGGCTGTCGAGTCACCAGCCCTCTTGTATAATCTTTCGTGGTTATGATTATGGAGAATGGCTTGAGTACTTTCCTCTGCTCCAATTCCTTAACTCGCAAGATCTTATTGGCTGAAGAACATAAAGTGAACTGCTTAAATAAGCTTGGCTTGGAATAATACAACTCCACTTTGAAGATCGACTTTCTGTAACCTAATTTGCTCAAACATTTTCCCATTAAAATAATTGTACTTCCCACAATACGAACTCCCTCTTCTGATGTAAGCATTATTGGATCTCAGATGATTATCCACAACACAAATTGCAGGACCTGATTATGAGTACACGTCAGTTTAGTCGTGCATAAAACCATAACATGACCACAGAAGGTAAACAGTACACAAACTCGGATCAGTGGTATTCATACATGTACTGAAGGGTACACAAAAACAATGACATGATCTGCACGATGCTCTAATGGTCTATGATATAAGAAACTTAACTCCTGTTACTCCAAATTGCTAACAGTGGGGTCACCTCAAGCCTTCCCCGCGCTATAAAGAGCAACCGAACCTTGAGCCTCTGACCTCGTTCAACACAAGACCAAACTAGAATATTTCACCTTCTAACTCCGAGGATTAGATCCTGCAAGTTTTCTCCAGCTTTTAGCCATGCAGCCAAGTGAGGTTACAGGACTCCATTATCTAGTTCCTTCCAGCCCATCCCCATATTCAGCTAATTTTAGCATGTCTCAGAATAACTCACAGATGTTTCAATTCACTAATCCATCTTATAATTCCCAGATCCCTTCGCAAGTTCAGGAATTCAGTCTACAAGCATCATGTATGAGCAGCATCTCTACTTCTGATGAAGCAGATGAGCAACAACTCTTTCTTATCAATGAGCGAAAACAGAGAAGGATGGTATCTAATAGAGAATCTGCACGCCGATCACGCATGCGCAAGCAGAAACACCTAGATGAGCTCTGGTCACAGGTGGTTTGGTTCCGAAACGAAAATCACCAGCTCCTAGATAAGCTGAACCATGTATCGGAGTGTCATGATCGGGTGGTTCACGAAAATGCTCAGCTTAAAGAGGAAACCTCTGGACTACGTCAAATTCTAACTGACATGCAACTCAATAGCCCTTACCCTTTGTTGAAAGACCTGGAAGACATCACCTGCGATGCGGCTTACCTTGGATCTGAGTCATCAAACCAATCTATTACAAGTTCTTCAGATTTGCTAGGCTAAGATGGACGCCAAATATTTATCTTACTTTTTTCTCATTTTTGGTTCTTCTGTTTGTGGAAGCAACCAATCCTAGCCCCAGTTTTAGCTGTTCGAGATTGAGCAATAGTAGTGGAAAAACATGATTGAAGCTTATATTTAAATTACTGAGCAATCATGATGCTGCACAGTCATGTTCGGATATTCTTAAGTTTTTCACCTCATCACATGCGAACACCAGACCAAACTAGTTTGGACTGTGGATTTAAAGTTTTTTCTGTATGTCCTGATGTGTTGCAAGATTATGTGATGGATAATTAAAAACAGCCATTTTGAATCTATGAAGAGTCTTGCATTGCATTTTTTTTCTTTCTACTTTGTAAATCACAACGAAGAAACTATATCCAATTAGTATCGAGATGCATGATCAAGGACAGAAAGCAGAGTGACCAATAAAATTCAGGGTCCAAGGCAAAGTTCCTCCCAGAAAACAGCAACAAAATCAAGGAAAAAAAAAGAAAAAGAAAGAGAGCACGGAGGCTTTTGTAGATAAATTTCATCTCAAACACCAAAATCAAATATCCTTTCTAAGGAATCGTTTACTAGTTCATGCACAACAATATCTACATGAAATTCTCTCAAGCAAGACACACTGAAAACAGGGGGTGGAGCACTTGTGGATGCATTGAATGAGAGAATTGAGATTACCCATTTTCCCCAGGGACTTGACATTGCAGAATTCCCCGCAAAACCCCTCCTAGGAAACTAAGTATATCTGACTCTTGACTCCCTAACAAGTTTGACGAACTGATGTCAATAGCAGGTAATAATCCAGTTAATTCAAGTTCATGCACTGATTTCAAAACCCATCAATCTTAATCTTTCCAATTCGTCAAACTGAAGCACTAACATCACCAGTGAAAGTGAAAGCGTGAAACCTTCCATTAAGTATTCTAAGTGTTGCATCATGACAATGTGATAATACTGCATCATTCACGCTTAATATGAGCTGATAGTAAAACAAAAAAAACAAAAAAACATACGAATTACAACCCTCCAGCCGCAGCCTAGACGATAGGGTGGCTGACTATTCAGCCTGTCCAGCCCAAGTGGACTGCACTACTTTTTAGCTCAGGGACTGCTCTTTAGCCCAAGCAATCATTCCAAACTAGCCTCGTCCTAACCAAGATGTGAAAATTCTTAGGATGTGCGGTGCCTAGCGCACACTTCAATGCGAAGTTACTATATTCAACGAAGTCAGTATAATGCATATCTTTCCTTATAGGGCACTAGCCGACATGAACGGAAAAAAGTTACTTTCTTATTATGTTGAAAATAACTTCTTAGATAAATTTCTTAGCGCAATACGCCACGAAAAACCTAAATCTAATCCAAAATTTCTACGAATTAAACTAGACACCACCATCAACAGTAAAAACTATTTATTTTTGAGTTGTGATGGCTAATAATTACTAAAACTTTTATAATTGTTAACTTCAGAATCTGTAGAATTAGTCGAGGTGCAGGTAAACTGACCGAACACCTACATTAATAAAAAAAACTATTTATTTTCAGTTTAATTTTTTAACATGATATTCATAATTCAATTTTTATCCAAATTAATAGAAAAAAATTAGTATATATGAAAATCATGATGAACTTGCATTAGAGAATAATTTTTAGCTTAAGTTAGTGTATGATAAATGTATTATTATTCTATTTTTTTTAATTAACGTGAGTGTTTAGGTCAATTTGTGTGCATCTTGATTAATCCCACAGATTTTAAAGTTAACGATCATGTAAGCCTCCAATAATGATTATATTAACAACCTCATATTTTTATTTTCTTTTTAGGAGCGGGGTTAATGTAAAGCACTTTTTTTTTTTCTTTTCCTTGAGGTTTGAACTTTGAAGGCTTTTACTTTTGCATTTATAAATTTAGCTTATTTTTACTATTATGTTTTTTAATTTAACCAATTAATCATTTTTTTTCTATGATTTATTCAATTAAACTTGTGTTTTCTAAATGTAAATGACTAATTTAACAATCAATTTTTATCAAGTCCTATGTATTTGTTTTTACAGAGGGATTAAAACGTACTTTTAATTAGAAGTTGAGGAAATAAAGAATCAACGATTAAACAAAGCTCATATTGTATTTAGTTTTATCAATTTATACTATATATTTTTTGTTTAACTTAATATTCATGAAATATATTAATTAAGTATATTACGAATATAATCTTATTTTATTACAAAAATAAATACATCCATGATTTATATTTAATAAGACTAACCACAAACTTATTTTAGTTAAACAAATACATAAAAGAATAATAATATATAATTCGATGATATTTTTATAATCACTATATAT
>Ga0325414_1003639_pt1 | contig 16068 bp, 7 predicted proteins | sample PopdelMetagenome_8_FD_206183 | JGI IMG/M metagenome (GOLD analysis project Ga0325414, IMG submission 206183) | Populus deltoides microbial communities from Bellville, Georgia, United States - Leaf-PdKOR-R3 | ecosystem: Host-associated > Plants > Phyllosphere > Phylloplane/Leaf | place: USA...
ATTAAAAATTTAATTTAAAATAAAAAAATTAAAATTTTTAAAAACTCTAGGTGAAACACTGCAAAACACATGAAAAGGGTTAGCTCTCTCGGATAAATGAATGGATTCGAAAACCAAAAGAAAGTGGGCGGTTGATTCCGCCACATAACGCGCAGAGAAAAAGCTTACACAATCAACGAGAGAGATGGATATAGCAAACCTGCAAAGATTGGAAGGAAAGAAAATCATTCAAAATTTATGAAGCTACGAAATTAAGCTGACACCCTTTTTCCAGCTTTCTTTCTAGCACAACTGTTTCTGTAGGCTTCGCCGGGACTGAGCTGAGAAATTATTTCTGGCTTTCCATGAATAAAAATGCATTAGTAATTAAAGTTATAACTTGAATAATCATTTTTATTTTTTTCGTTTCTTCTGACGAGTCTTTCTTCTCATTGGTTTTGGCTTTGTTTCGTTGACTAGTCTTGCAGCGGGGCTTTGGGTCTTTTACCAAGGAGCAGGAATGACTGGCTCGACCTTAAGGAATACGTCCGAAGATGCGACTGGAACTGGAAGAAGAGGAACGCCACTTGACCGAGAAGGAAGGGTGCTCGACCCGTAAAAGTCTTAATGCCTCTTCCTGCCCTATGCTGCCTTCCAGTTAAGTTATATACCAAATCAACACAGTTTGGTAAAAGATTTCATAATGACCCGAGATAAAAAAAATTTGAGAAAATAATACATTTTCATTCAACCGCTAATAAAAATCACAGTTTTATTAATAAACCGCTAATAAAAATAACGGTTTTATGAAACAACCACTATTATCATTAATATCTGTATTAAACAACCGCTAATGACAATAACTGTAGTTTTATACATAAACACTAATGCGAATAGCAATTGTGTTATCACAACATGATTTTATCCTAAACACAACTCAAAATGCTACATAAAACAAAGTCGAAACAACCACAACCCAAACCCAAACCAAACCATAAATTATCAATACCTATAATTGAGGGTGCAATATTTTAACATCATTTTTATTTATTAATTATAATCCCAAATTAATATGTGTTATTTTTAAAATTGATTTTATTTATTAACTATAAAGATAATTGATAATATCAATAATGAAACATAACCATTTGCATCTTTAACCTATAAATAGTTGATTTGAAATTTTAAACAATTTGTTCATGATGTTCACATGTTCATCTATAAATTAATGATTTTAAATCATATTTATTTAAAATAACATGAAAATGCATAATATGTAAGACAATATTAAAATCAACATGATAATTAATTAAAACAATATTATGAAAGTAATAATAATAAAAATAACTCATAACTAAAAAAATAACACAATATAATATTACATTCAGGCCTATTTATGTCTTCTACGACAACAAGTGCATGAGCCAATTTCACAATAGTATGACTTTCACCTACCTATGTGGTCTCATCCTTAGAGATAACATCTTTCAGACTCAATGTCTCTCCTAACAGGTCAAGTGTATTACATGTCTTGTACCAAAAAGATGCATAATAACAAGCAAGTCCATCATCATCATCGAGATTACAAAGATCAGCCGCAACACATCAACCATCATATAACAACTATCCAACATAATATTAAGCAAATACAAATTATTAATTCATAAATAAAATTCAATGGTTTTGACCAAATTCATAAAAAGTAACAAATACTTGCAACATTTTAAATTCGACATGCATGTGGCTCATACCATCTCCTCGCATAGAGAAACCTGCGATGAGTTTGGTATAATAATTCAGCATGTTATAATATTTGTTATAATATACTTAGGTACTAGCCCATATATTACAGGATACACCTTTCTAAAAATAAAATTTCTTCGTGCATCCTATATATATATATATATATATATATATATATATATATGTATTGAAGATGGTGCATCATCCACTTATAATCAACGTGCTTACCCAAACGACTAATGAATGCAACTAATCGCTCACATGTATGTCATATAGGATGTGTTACTTAAAGTTAAATTGTCTCATTACACGATCTGAGCAATACATATTGACAAGCTAAAAAAATATAAGTGGGACAACTGTTATCTATAAGTTTATGAGCAATGTGCATATAACAAGAGCAACTGATATATCATCTTCTAAATAAAGATCTCACACAATCTATTGAAACATCAACAATGCAATTATTTTTCTTCATTTATCAACAACAACCCATGCAATTATATCCCAATATTTTCTAATAACAAAAAATTTCAACATCAATAATGCAATTAGTTTTCATCATTTGCTAATATCAACCTATGTAATTATTTCCCAACTGTTTTCAATGTAAATGTTTTTTAAACTTCAACGATGTAGTTATTTCTCATCATTTACTAACATCAACTTATATAACTATTTCCCAATATTTTTCAATATAAAAGATTTTTAGCATTAACAATGCAATTATTTCTCATCATTTATCAATATCAGCCCATGCAATTATTTTTCAATATTTTTTAATATAAGAAATTTTCAACATCAACAATGCAATTACTTCTCATCATTTACCATAATCAACACAATAAATTATTTCTCATCATTTACAAAGAAGATGATACGCAATCATTTCTCAATATTTTTCAATATAAAAAAAATTCAACAATAACAATGCAATTATTTCAGTGCAAACCCTAGTTGCTATTACTTTGACCTTAATATTATCAATGGAAACATATTGAATTGCATCAATTAAAACCTAAATGATCTCAATTGAACAAAATCTCCAATTACGATAATTTTTACCAAAATCCAACACAAACTCTAATTGGTATGATTTTGACCATAACTTTATTAATAACATCAATTGATTGAAAAACTATCTAATTGCATCAATCAAAACAAACTTTATCTCAATTTCAACAATATTATTAAATACAACAAGTATCTCAATAATCAATTTAAACCCTAATTTCTCTAATTCAAACCTAATTGATTCCATAAATCACATCAATTGTATTAAAAATACATAATTGCAACACTCAAAACCCAAAATTATCTCAACATCAACAAAATACCCAATTATCAAACACAACACCAATAATTATAAATCAAAACTCAAAATTTCTCAATTCAATAATGAAACCCATAAAATTAAGAGACAATACGACTTTTTTTCCTTGAGTGATGGCTAAGTGGTGGTTCCACTAGTTGTCATGGCGAGGAGGTTGTTAACACAAGCTTGGGCATTTGGTTTGTAAAAAAAAAAAAACAGTAGAAAGATTCGTGGAGAGGAGGGGAAGATGATTTTGATGTTTCAGTAGAGTATTGAAGGCTGTTTTGGGTGATTAAAAGTTGTTTTTGTGGTGATTTTTTGGTTTTTACAATTTTTTCTTTTGAATAACCAACGACTATGAAAAATAGAGGGGTCATTATATATGCATTATAATCACGATTCAGAATCATGGTTGTATTATATAACTTCTATTCTGAATAGTTATTTTTATTAAAACTATATAGTTATTTTTATTAAAACTATCATTCTAAATCGTAGTTTATATTAAAAACACAATTCATTTCAAGACCATGATTCTGAATAAATAATTGTTTTATTAAATTATGTCATTTTCCCAGTATCTTTTCAAATAGTGTCATTCCCCTAAAATTTTATCCTAATTATGTCATTTTTCAAAAATTTCTAGGGCTTTAAGCACTTAAAGGGAAGGAAGTGATCCTAATAATAGAGGATAGATTCAGTAAATATGCACACTTTATTGCCTTGATGCACCCCTATATTGTTGCTACTGTGGCTAGAACCTACATGGACTAAGTCTATAAGTTGCATGGTTACCAACTATTATTGTCAGTGATTTATGCATATTGAATTGATCCATCTCCTTTAGCTGCCATCCACCCTGTGTTTTATATATCTCAATTGAAGAAGCATCTTGGCAATAGAATGACTGCCCTAGTATTGCCCTACTTCTACAAGGAAACTCCTTTGCAACCTCGAGCAATTCTGTAGTGTAGAATGAAAAGGAGAGGAAATCGAGTTGCACTGTTGTAATTAGTTGTGTTTATCTATGTATCTTTTCTAATGGAAAGGAATTGGATGGGATTATAAAGGGTCCTAGATAAAGATTTTGAGGGTTTTGGGTTCGGTTTGAACTGGATAAGTTCTAATATCTCTCTTTGTTGGGATCTTGCTGGTACTAAAAAAAAATTATTTTTGTTGATCAATTCTAAAGGTTTCTTTTCTATATAAGACATTGACTATTGATCATCTTACCTTTTTTCTCCAGGTTTTTGCTTTTATGTTTCTTTTATTTTCATTGTATTGGTTCTCATATGTTTGCAAGAAGGTTGGTGTCTCTTTCATAGTTTTCAAATTAATTTTCTTTTCTTATTTCTTTTGTTTAGAAACTTTACTTCAGTAAAGGCTTAACCTTTTCTTTGTCATATCGACTTTTTTTTTTCCGACTAGCTAAATCTTGATATGTTTTGATTTTTTTTTGTTTGTATTTTGATTTCCTGCTCAATAAATATGTTTGTAGATTGAAATTGTTTAAATAGACAGAATAAATCAGATAATATGGTCTGTACTTTGTGTTTCGCTATGTGAATAAATCTCTACGAGGGTTTCGATAACTTAGTCTGTTTTAGTTTTTATGTATATAGAATACAACATGTTTCTCTTACAAGGTGTTGTGAAAGGATTCTTCAACTGATTGGGCCTTCTTTGATAATCTTTAAATTTTGGGGTTATCTTGTACTATTAAATTCTTTTTTGAATGATTTTTAAAAACACACTTAAAAATATCCGTAAAAAAAAATCCCTCCCTTCTCCCCTGCTCAAAATTTCCCAACACACACCATGGCAATTTGCTCAAATAATGAAAGTATAATGGATATGGTTATTTTTCCTTTTGCAATAAATGTTATGGGATTCTTGCTTGAAACAGGCTAGCAAGTGTTTTTTTTGGACAAAACCAACCACTAAACCAAATCTATCACTCACCAGTCTCCAACTAGCATTCTCTTTTTAGATTCAGGAGTTTAGATTTATTACTATACAACAGAAGCTTTAATGGGTTTGCTAGTGTTTTAGAAAACAATAAAAATATATTCAGATTTTTCTTCTTTCTTGCTCATGGAGTTGAAGAAGGAAAAGCTTGTGATGTAAGTTTCCTTAATTGTCAAGTGTTGATAAAAGTGGAAAAGCTTGGATTTTTCATTAATTGGTTGCTGTGGAAGGCAATATTTTTTTTTTAATTTTTTCAAATGGTTGCTATGAATGAAAATGTCATGAAACAGGCAAACTAAGATAATCAAATTTTTGGTGGGTGTTTATTGTTGATCATAAGTAAACTAATAAGTCAGCTTTGTTTGTCTTTGTGGTTGAAAAATATTTTTGTAAAAATTTAAGATTCTTTTACTTCAAATTATTTTTTTTTGTAATTTTAGATTGTCGTAATGTGCTGATATGAAAAATAATTTTTTTAAAAATAAAAAAATATTTTTCTCCATTAGCTTTTGTAAAAACTAATATCTCATTTAAATCTTTTGATTCTTTAATAGCTGCTACCATGTAATCAAAATGAAGTGTTAGGTTTTGAAGAATTTTCTCACCAACTAGGAAATTTGTCATCTTTTCTCCATTAGCCTTTCATATAATTAACTAATTTTTATGTTCATGAAAAATACTCTTCAATAGCCTCATTGTCTTTCATTAAGAAAAGATCAAACTATGTCTGTAAAGTTTGTAACTTTACCTTGACATTTGTAAGATTTGTCTAAATATCTCAAGCTTTTTTTGCAGTTTCTACATGAATGATTTTCTCAAAAATAGATAATTCAACCTTTTATACAACAAAAAAATTGATGTACAACCCAACCCTTTTGCACAGTAAGAGCAACAACTTTTTATGGTATCCAAACTAGCAATTAGGCAAAAGGTTTTGAAAAATCTACCCTAAATATTTGTGTATATCCCTTGACAACGAGCCTTGCCTTTTTTTTTTTATATAGAACCATCAAGATTTAGTTTGGACCTGTAAACCCACTTGACTCTTATAGCTTTTTTGTGTTTAGGTTTATCCACCAATTCCCATGTTTGGTACTTTTTAATTATTTTTAGCTTCACCTTCATTGCATCTATCCATTTCTGATTTGTTACGACTTTATTATATTATATAGGCTCTATTATTCATTACAACTCTGATAAATATCAAAGAGTGATCTAGTTCCTCTCATAGGTTCATCATCCATATCCTCATTCTTTTTCTAATATTTAAGCTTCATGTCATTTTCCCAACGCCAGCTATCTGACTCTAAGAATTTAACATCTTTGTTGATAATTATTTTGTTGGTTTATGGCAAGTAGATTTTATAGACTTTTGAATTTGTGTTATAGCCTACAAAGATCTTAGATTCTGCTTTATTGTCCAATTTATCTCTCTTAACATGTGGAATGTAAGAGAAACACACACAAGTAAATGTTTTCATATTAAAAAACTTTGGTTTGTAGTTATGTCATGCTTCAAATGGGGTTTTTTTTTGCAATGCTTTCGTTGAAAACCTGTTTAATAGAAATACTATAGTGTTACTGGCTCAACCTCAAATTTCTTTTGCAGCCCTTTATCATGAATCAAACAGTTTTTCATCTCCATTATTGTCCTATTTTTCCTCTCCACAACACCATTTTTCTAAGGAGTGTAAGGTGCAATTAATTGTTGTTCAATGCCTAGAACTTCACAAAACTTGTTAAATTTTCCAGAGAAGTATTCAGTTCCATTGTTAGACCCTATAACCTGCATTTTACATACACTTTAACTTTCAACCCAAGCTTTAAACTTCCCTGAGATGTCAGCAACCTTAGATTAAAGCTTCATAAAATAAATCTTGTATATTCTTATATAATCAGTCATCAATTAAATAAATATAAAACTTATTGCCATTTAGTGATGATGTGTTCTTAGGTCCCCCAACATCTGCGTGTATTAATTGCAGCTTCAGTGTGGCTCCGTAAGCCTTATTTTGTTGAAAAGAAAAGCTTGATAGCTTACTGTATTAACAAGCAGCACATGTAGGAAGCTTGATTAGTACTTAAAAATACATTTTTATCAAGGTTTTATTTCATCATTTTGCACTTGAAGTATCAATAACTCCTTAACTAGAGCATGTTTTATAATAACATGTCTTATAAGATACCTTTAATTTATGGTAAATGTTCATCTTAAATGCAGGCCTATCACATAAATCAAATGATTGATTGATGAGTTTAACTACTAAAATTGAGAAGACAAAGAGGGGGCTAAGCTTAGAAAAGAGATGCTGGTTCAGTATAAACTGGAACATCATTCGGTTATTTGATCATAACTAGATCTGTAGAACTTGGATTTAGGTCTGGTTTATACGTATGGAAAGCTAAGACATAGGCCTAAAACTTTCATGAGAGTCCAAGATTTAAAAGTGTCATTTTCGAGTTCAAATGGTAGCAACAACAGAGAAGTCGGAATCTGTCCTGCAATCCAGACATTGTTCAGTGTTCAGACCATATCTCGAGTTCTAGAAGTCCAAATGCACCGATTCTTGTTTTGTTGGAAAGCTGAGACAATTTCCTAGAACTTTCATGTTAGCAATGATGTTTTGTTTAGACAAGAAGATAAGGATTGTCACCAAGTTAAGATGTGGCCACCTACTCAACAATTAGTCATCAAATCAATAGTTCTGAATTTTGGCCTATAAAAGAAGGCATTTGTCATGCATTTAGGCATCTTGGTTTTCAGATCAAGATCATGCTCTTTATTTCTTTTTTTATATTTTTGTAATGTTTAAGTTTTATTTCATGTTATATTTTTCTTAATCTCTTGTTTATACTTTTCATTTCCTTTACTATACTTATGTTCTTATGTTGTTTATTTATGTTTCTCTTCTTCATTATATTTAGTTAAGTTTATTATGTCAAGGTGAAAAGGTTACACTAATGGTGTAAGAATAAGTATAGTGTAAAATCAATATGGATTTTAATGTTTGATACTAACATATTTTGTATTTGTTATCTTATTCACTTTTAATACTTTGCTTGCGAAATGGTTAATCTAGATTTATGTTGTATAACCCTTGGTACAACAAATACTTGATCCTTTTATAACCAACTGTATGGTATAACCGACACTTATGTTATGAAAGAAACCTGATTTGTTGTTAACATAAATTAACATCATGAATACTTGACAACATTTACAAGTATTATCATTATTCGAATAAGATAACTAATGTAATCATGTTAACAATTTATAATCCGATTGGAACCTCCTTTGTGTGTGGTTTCCAGTTGAGTAATAAAAAGAGTTTATACTATACTTATTTGGAATACCATTAATGGATCCTCTAACATTGACAATTATTTTATCCTTGTTTAATCCTTACATCAATATCCCATAAAATTCTCATAAACTCTTTGTTTTATTAAATATATATTAGTTATAATTTATATAGTTCATCTCCCTGTGGTTCGACCCTGGTTTTGCTGGGTTATTTATTACTTCGACACTCCTACACTTGGGATAAGACATCAATCTTTTGATCGTGTCAAAGCTCCTCCTCTAATTTAGGCAAGATTTTAACCAGTTTGTTCTTCTTCATGAAGTGTAAAGCAAGATGATGGAAATACCCCATTCTCTTATGCTAAAGCACTGGATTGTTTTCTTTTTTATATATTGTAACTTGTTTTTTTTTTTTAATAAATCCAAAGCAAAGCCATTTCCTTTCATTTAGACTCTAAACACTTTTTTGTCTCTTGCATCTTTAATCACATATTTTTTCCTTCAAATAGCCCTTTTTATAGCCTTTTTCAAGCAACTGAGTGACACTGAATAAGTTTTGATTAATTTCAAGAACATATAAAACATCAAAAATTAATTTTAGGAATATAATTGCTATTGCTCTTTTGCCCTTTACTACAATTCATGCTCCATTTCCAATCTCCTCATTTTAGAAACAACAGTTTTATCAAGCTCTTTAAAGAGCTTTTAATCAAAGGTCATGTAGTTTGTGCAACCACTATCTATGAGCTAACTTTCAATGGAGTTGTTGGTGGCAAAATATGATGTCACAAATATTTGCTCCTTTTTGTTTAAATCCTCAGCAACTTTGGCTTCACCTTGTTGTTGTTGAGTCTTGCATATCTTTTACATATGGCCTAACTAATCACACTTTCTGACATCTTGCATCTGGCCTCTACCAATAATTGTTGTTTTTGGATGATTGGTTTTCTTACAATAGGGGCAAGGTGGAAAGACTTGAGTATTGTTATTGCTCACAAAACCTTTCAACTGGTTATAGTTGCACTGTTTTTTTCTCTTGTTTTTCTACTTCATTGTTGTTTTATGTTTTAGCTAAAAATTCCCTTTCACAAATCCTTATTGCCTCTTAAGCCTTTGTTTGTTCCTATGCTTGTAGTGAATTTAATAATTTTACCATGGTAATATTTGACAAATCTTTTGAGTTTTTTAAAGAAGAGATTGTATCCTCAAACTTCTCAGGAATTATAACTAGGATTTTTTGAACTATTTTAGAATTAGAAAAATCAGTATCAAAGAGTCTTACTTTGTTGACAAGATAAAGAAGTTTATTAGATTACTCGTTTATTGTTTTTGAATCTTTCATCCTTTTGCATCTCGAATTCTTGAATCTAATTCAACACTTGTATCCTTTTTACCCTTTCATTTCCATCGTATTCTTTCTTTAAAAAAAATCCCAAATTGCCTTTGTTGTTTTTAGAGTCATGATTTTGGTTAAAAAAAAAGAAAAGAAGATGAGACAGTTGTAAGCAAACTTGCTCTTGCCTTTGATTTTTTATTTGTGAAATTATTGGATCATCTAGTAGAGGTTGAGTTTCATACTCTTGTTCAACAGCATTCCATATATTATTAGCATCAAGATAGGCTTTCATTCTGACATCCCACGCTTGATAATTTATTCCATCAAACACTGGAGATGAAGTTGTAGTGAATGAAATTTTTGAATTCATATTGGATAGGTTATATGTTTATAGTGTTAGGTAATAAGTGTTTAGAGGTTGTGTTTTTTTCTTTTTTAATCACATAGGTCACTCAAGAAAATAACTCTGATACCAATTTATTGGTATTTTTTAAAATGTTGAAGACAATTAAAGACTAATATTTGAATTTGCTGAGAAAATTTAATTTAATTGATCATGGTCCAACAATTTATATATCTTAATGGAATCAGATCTGCATACAAAATTTATAGCAAATAAGTTTGTTAAGCAAGGAAATAGAGATAAACATAACAATCATATTGCCTAATTTATTTCTAAAAGATTAGAAACAAACAACTATTAAAAATAAAAGTTGGTAACAACTTCATGAGTCATGCTAATCAACAATATCCTTTTCTACCATGAACTATGAATCATTGATATGTACATGACTATTATCGATGTTAAAGTCAAAATAATTTATCTTAAGGATTTTAGCTACAATTCGTTAGAGTTCTACTTTAATAAATAATAAATTAGAGGCTTTTACTATAGGCAAGACAACCAAAAGGGTGCCTCCCATTTTAAAAGAATAAAAGCTATGTATGGAATAAAAAAACTGTAAAGGATCATCAACAAAAGAATGTCCTGAACATTACAATCTACTTAATAGAGCTAGTTTCATATCCTTATTATTGACATTAATATACACATTGAAGAAATTAATATATATATATATATATATATATATATATATATATATATAATTTTAATAAGGATTGAAGATAATTTCATAGTTCCATATCAATGTTGAAGAGAGAGAATAAGAGTGGATTTCACTAGTTGCTCCTATTGGCTATTGGAATTATGAGAGGTAAATAATCTTTTTTGGTTATTGAATCCTTTACAAAGTGGGTTACTTTGTCTCTGATGTTCGTTTTTGGTAAACCAAATAGACTTGGAAAGAGTAGAGGAAGAGCATTTGAAAAAATAAAGAATAAAAAATTAATAGCAAAAGTAAGATTGAGTCACCAAATGACAAATGAACCTGATGCAATTTGAGATCAAGTCATACCCCTCCTAGTTATAGGGAGATTTGAAACACTATTGAAAGTAAATTAGATTTTGGTTTTTTTTTCTTTTGAAAAACAAAGGAATCGGCCTACCAGTTGGGAATCAGTTGACTGGTTAAATCAAATGAATTAGTCAATCAATTCATAAATGATCGATCGATTAAGTCAGCAGAATCAATTTTCCTGTTCAAAATAGGTTTTTCTTTGATTGGTTCAATTCATTGATTATCTAGGACTTTAGGCTTATAAATTGTCTTGTAATCAGAAGCATAGAACATAAGTGTAAGAGAAAATATGTACAGAAAAGAAAACACTTAATGAAACATTCCTTCCTCTTAAACTTTCTTATTGTTCTTTAGTTTTTCTTATTACATTGTTGTCCATAAACTCCTACCACACTAATTTTCTTCCAATAAATGGTATCAAAACTTCTTTTTTTATTTGACATGGCCAATATAAATTTCCCACTTCAATGTCCTCGTTTGATAAAAGAACAATTATGAAGTTTATTGTATTCATGTGGAAGCTTGGCTAGGTTCTCAAGATGTGTGAGAAATAGTTGAAATAGGCTTTGAGAAGCCTATAGAAAAAGTAACCTTTATCTCAGACCAAAAAAAGATCATGCAAAAGGCGTGAAGAAAGAATCAATAAGAACTCACAATCATCCACCAATGTCTAGATGATTTCATTTTTGAGATGGTGGCTAATGCAACCACCGCCAAACAAGAATGAGAAGTTTTGTAACAATCAAACCAAGAAGCTGACAATATCAAAAAAGGTACATCTAAAAATGTTACAAGGTGACTTTGGAAAGCTTCATATGCTTTAATCATAGAGTATTTCAAATTACTTTGCTAAAGTATTGGCCATATACAATCAAATGAAGAGATATGAGGAGAAAATTGAGGAAACACGTGTGGTAGAAAAAATTCTACGCTCCTTGCAAAAGAAGTTTCATTATATGGTGATCACTATTGAAGAATCGTAAATATAGACTTTTTGACAATTTATGGACTTATGGGTAAACTACAAGCCCATAAAGAAATAATCAATGATATTCAATAAAACATGGGTGCACAAGTAATCTTTTCAAAACACTATTCAAAATAGAGAAAAGGTGGTTCTGGATATACCTAAGGAGGTAGAGGACATGGTCAAGGTAGAAGAATAGGTGGAAAAGGCAGATTTATAAGAGAAGGCCAAGGCACTTTGAACAGGTCAATTTGTCGATTAAATGAAGCAAATCATTCAACCAGTTCCTCTAATAGTGGCAATCTAAACCTAGGCTTGATAAAAAAAAAAGAGAGTTAAATGTTACATTTGTGAAGAGATATGTCATTATACCAGGGATTGTTGGAATCCAACCAGAAGGGTTGAAGAGAATGTTAATCTTGTAGTAGAAGAGGAGAAACAAGTCACCCTATTACTAGTCCATGATGAACAAATACAAGCCAAAGAAAATATGTATCGAGACAATGGTGCCAACAATTACATATGTAGAGATAAAGACAGGTTTATAGAGTTTGATGAATCAATTAAGGGAAATGTCACCTACGTGGATCATTCAAAGGTTTCCATCAAAGGAGAATATATGATTTTTATTAAATTGAAAAATAACAGTTGTTAATTTATTGGTGATGTTTATTATATCCCAACTGTGAAAAGCAATAAATTAAGTTTGAGACAATTATTGGAGAAGGGTTATGAAATCAAGATGAAAGATCATATTTTGACATTACTTGATACTCAAGGAGCTCTGATTGCAAAGGTAACCATGACAAATAATAGAATGTTTTTGCTAAACACAGAGACAGATGTACCTAAATGCTAAAAAACAAGTGTGAAAGATAAGACTTGGCTTTGGCATATGATACTCGAACATGTAAACTTTGATAACTTGAAGATGATGACACGAAAGGAGATGTTAAAAGGTTTACCATATATTATACATCTAAATCAGTTGTGTGAAGGATGTTTAGTGGGCAAAAGATTCCACAAGAGTTGTCAAAAGAAGTCTACATCAAGAGCAAATTAACCCCTACAAGAGATATATGGAGACGTATGTGATCCTATTCAACCATGCTCATCTTATAAAAATCTATATTTTTTTCCTTTTTATTAATGATTATAGTATAAGAACATGTGTATACTTCTTAAAAGAAAAGTCTAATGTATTTAATTGTTTTAAGAAGTTTAAGGCATTAGTTGAAAAAGAAAATATTTATTCTATAGAATCACCTAAGATAAATAAGATGGGTGGATTTTTTTCAAATGAGTTTAATGAGTTTTGTGAATATCATTGTATAAAGGGACTTCTAAAAATGCCTAGATCACCATAACAAAATGACGTGATGGAGAGAAAGAATAGAAGCATCCTTAACATGATGAGAAATATGCTCAAAACAAGAAGCTGCCAAAGGAGTTTTGGGATGAAGCTGTAGATTGTGTTATCTACTTGTCAAATAGGTGTTCTAGAAATGTTTAAATGACATGACTTCATAATAAGAATAGAATGGAAGAAAGTCAAGTGAGTTTAATGAGTTTTGTGAATATCGTTGTATAAAGAGACTTCTAAAAATGCCTAGATCACCATAACAAAATGACGTGATAGAGAAAAAGAATAGAAGCATCCTCAACATGATGAGAAATATGCTCAAAACAAGAAGCTGCCAAAGGAGTTTTGGGATGAAGCTGTAGATTGTGTTATCTACTTGTCAAATAGGTGTTCTAGAAATGTTTAAATGACATGACTTCATAATAAGAATAGAATGGAAGAAAGTCAAGTGCTACTCACTTGAAGATATTTTAAAAGCTTTGGGTATATGCATGTAGATGATCAAATAAATACCAAGCTAGATGACAAGAGCAAAAAGATGATCTTTATAGGCGATGATAAAAAAATCAAAATGATACAAGCTTTACAACCCAAATGAAGAAAAGATGGTGATTAAGGATGTCGAATTTGATGAAGAATAAAGCATGGGATTGAAAGGTATATAATGGTAAGAAGTATGCTTTTCTACCGCTTTTTGATGAAAATGATGAGAAATATGAAGATCATCAAGAAGTGGTTACACCTTCATAATAACTAATGAACTCAATTTCACTTTTTATCTTCTTCTTCTAATGGAAGTTTAAGGCAGCCACCTAGTCCACCAAAAAATATTGGAAGTCTAGATCCAAATCACCATGCCTGAAAACCATAGACAACTTTGCATGAAGGGAACAAATTTGGCTCCTCTCTTATGACATATATCTGTAGGCATTATGGCTTGCTTGTTTTTGAAATACATTCCTGCGTTTGAAAACATTAGGAAGTCAGACATGCTTTTGCTCCACTTCTGTACTATCTGATAATCTTGCATTTGTTCCCTATCTCAACTTAAAAAAAAAGAAGGAAATCACAATTTACTGCAGATTGTCATCTGGTTCGTTATACCAGCACAAGAAGCTCTCGAACTGATCATAAGAACAATGCCCTTGCTTTGATTGTTCTGCTGCAATATGTCCCCAGATTTTACATCATATGTCCATTGAGCTCGGAAATTATTAAAGCAACAGGAGCGGTTACCAGGACATCTTGTGCTGGGGCTGCATATAATCTGCTGCTATACATGTTGGCCAGCAATGTATGTTTGCTTTTTTCTTCTGTTGATGTTGCACTCTCTAGGTTTTTCAATGCTATGACTTCGATCATCATCATCACTTTTCTTTTCTAATGCACGTTTTAGGGACAGCATGGTATTTTCTATTAATCGATAGGTATACGTTGTGCTTGAAATCGAAATGCAGAAAGGAAAATAGTCCTGTCAAAAGCTTGCTCTATTATCTGGATTGTGATTATTTTAATAACGTTGATCGCGAGGCCTGGGCAGATAGTACAGGTGTTTTCAAGAACTGTGATTTATTATTAGAGGCAGACTGGAGAGTGAGGGTGATCCTGCGGCAGAAATGTGATTTATTGAGGCAGACTGGAGAGTTCCACTACCAATGGAGGCAGGACTGGTCTTTAATTCTATCATGCTGAAACCTGGGGATTTTTGTGGAGAGGAGCTACTTGCATGGGCTTTGCATCCAAAATCATCCCCCAACTTACCATCTTCAACGAGAACAGTCAGGGCTCTAAATGAAGTTGAAGCTTTTGCATTGAGAGCAGAAGATCTCAAGTTCGTTGCCAACCAATTTAGACGCCTCCATAGCAAGAAGCTGCGGCATACATTCCGATATCATTCACATCATTGGAGGACATGGGCAGCCTGCCTCATACAGGCTACTTTGCGTCGGCACTAAAGAAGGATGATGGAAAATAATCTCACAATGTTGGAATCCTTTGCGTTGAATGAGGGAGAGGCTACTGGACTTGAGCAAGAGGACAGGGCCCCCTTTTCAGATAGTTTAAATCCTTCTCAGGAAAAACTGAACCTTGGGGTCACCATATTGGCTCCCAGATTCGCTGCAAACACAAGGAGAGGTGCTCAAAAGAACAAGGATCTTGATATGCCAAAACTACCGAAGCCTGAGGAACCAAACTTCTCAGCTGATACCTATTGTTTATAAGGAAATCTTCAGCTTATCAGTGATCTATTTCTATGTATAGAATATTTGATTTTATTACGTTTCCTAAATATCTGCAGCTGTGTTTATGATTGTATATTCCTTCGTTAACATTCCTTATATAGTCACAGGTTTTTGTATTATATATAAACAATATTGTAAACCCTCGGTTATAATTTTTCTGAGTATTTAAAAGATGAGAAATTTACCAATAATAAAATTGGTTAAATTAAATTAAAGAAACCTAATCAAAATAAAAATAGTGAAATTAATGAAATGAAAAGTGAATATAGTACTAAATCATTAAAAAGAAAAAAATTTGTGAGGATAAAATGAATACGTAAGATCAAGAGAGGTCAATATTCAAATAACAGAAGGTTGAGAGTTTATGTATAAATGATAAAAAGGGGTGGGGATAAATGTGCAATTAACAAGATGTTAGAACTATAAATATCA
>Ga0325414_1003640_pt1 | contig 16065 bp, 8 predicted proteins | sample PopdelMetagenome_8_FD_206183 | JGI IMG/M metagenome (GOLD analysis project Ga0325414, IMG submission 206183) | Populus deltoides microbial communities from Bellville, Georgia, United States - Leaf-PdKOR-R3 | ecosystem: Host-associated > Plants > Phyllosphere > Phylloplane/Leaf | place: USA...
ATAACTGCGAATAGAAAATCCACATTTATATTATACTATGAATATTACCATGTACATTGCGAGCATCCAGAACACAGGGAAAGGGTGCAACACAGCTAAACAAGCCTTCTGTCAATGGCCTAATATTAACAAAATTGTTTCGTGGATTGAAATAAAAGATCCGAAGGTTCTTTCCTAGCTACGGTCCACGCGCTTTCTACATTCAAAATGGCCATGAGAAAGACAGAGACAAGCTGCCCCAAGTCACTGTTCGGCAACACATTCCAAGACCCCACAACAAACACTACGCAAGTAGGAAAAGCCATTTTTATCATCAGATTTTTACTCAAAAGAATCATGATAGTGGCCTGCACCAGTTCATTCTTCGATGTTGTAGGTCCATGCTTAAGTTTTTATCAACGGTTTACCTTGGTATGGAGCTGAGAGAGATAGACCTGACACTGTATAACAGTTTTACCAATCCTAAACCCAGGAACTACGGTGAATGCCACTGGTGGATCAGCTTCCGGTGCATTTTCTGAAAGAAGTGCATCTTCGGCAACACATTCCATGTAAACTTCAGAGAAACGACACCCTCTACGGACTTGAAAGATTGAGGCTTCTGGGTCGAAAGAAAAGGCCAGGCAATGTAGTAGCCAGACCCGCCTAGCCATTTCAACAAATGTGGCAAAAAAACTATTGTCAGGAAATTCACCTGAATTCACGAGGCTTCTTTGGCTCAGATTGCCTAAAAAGGACGTTTCCATCTGGGGGTGAATAAGTTGCAAATACTTGGCACGACAAAATTTTGCAAATGTTGATTTGGGCTTGTGGGCAATGTATTCAGTTGCTTTCGCGCATTTCAGTTCAGTGAATCTCCTGAAAAACAACTGTTGCTGATTCTTTTTCTCTGGTAGAGATTCTTCCTGGAGAGAGAAATTAGGCAAATGGAAACCATCGAACATCTCTCTGCTAACAAAGCTTTCAAATGCAAAACATTTGTCATCTGCTCTCCAGTAGGCCACATCGGATACAATAGATTTGGCGGCAGCATCTAGATCCCAACCAGCAGATTTCATCTCATCAATCATCAACTTGACAAAGCTTCGAATGGACTTGTCTGTATGTCGTAGAACTGTAATCAAATGGCTGGGACTTAAGCCTGATTGCCGTAGATTGCCAGGCATAGATAAATGTCCACTTTGATTTAACCTCTTCTCAAGTAATCGGTTTTGTCTATTAGATTCTTCCATTTTTTCTCTCAGATACGTGATCTCGGACTCCTTGAGCCTCAACTGAGACTCCAATTTCTTCCCCATTATCTCATAGATCTTTGAAAGACTCTTCAGCTCCTGAATGTCAGCCAAAACCAGAGAGGTATCAGGAGAAGGATCAAACTGTTTTTTTATGTAGCACTGCTTCAAATCAGACAGATTCTTCAACTCAGAGACTACCAAATGGTCAGCTCCTTGAATCCCATCAGCATCATAAGGAGACTGAGCATACTGTAACTGAGCATATGCAGCTTTTACAGATGATAAGCTAGCAAACAGTTTGGCAACGAGTACTTCCAAGGCCAAGCTTTTTTCATGTTCATCGTTATCATTAATGTCAAATGATTGCGGCCGGCTAGCTGCGCTTTTATGGCGATGCTTCTCATCCTTTACCTTTTCTTGGGCCACAACTTTCTGAACCCCGTCAACAGGAGCAATCCCACTTGCTGCTCGAAGATGAAGAACTTTGGCTACAGTGCGTGCAAATTTACTCTTCCTAGGAGTCACTGCGGATGGTTTTACTGAATCCATCTGCAGAAATTATTGAAAATAGTGACAATTGCAATGATGGTAAGAAGATCAAATAACAGAAATTATGCGATTGCAAATCAAAAGGGCGAAAGGTGAGTACAAAAAAAAGATTGAGGATGGTGATGGTGAAGATAATGGTGTTGAAGAAAAGAGAAGCAAATACTTCAGCACCTATATCAAGGCCATTAATGGAGGATAGAGTTTCATTTTGTTTCTTCTTTTACCTTTAAGAGTTTCCAAATTTGCTTTCCTATTGAAAGAATAAAGGAGTCGGACTTTAAACGCGGGAAAAAAAAGAAACTGGTGGAGAGAAGAACAGAAGCAGCAGCCAATTCAAGGACACGCACAAAAAGACAAGTTGAAAGCTTTATATGCTTGTCTCTATTAGTAAACTAGGCATCTCGGTAGGAATGGATAATTTATGAATCTAGCTGAGAGAAAACATTTGGGGAATTAACAAATTGATAGCACTTTCCGTGGTTCTGCATAATTTTGTGGTTATTCCATTTCTTTTTTTATTCAGGCCAAGTGACACCTACTATTCAATTCAACATGGGTAGGACAACCACTTTCTTAAACTAATATAATACAATTAATCCTTTCGAAATATCTTGGAATCCTATCCTCCAGTAGGAACTGGAGCTTTTGGATCGTATCACACAGCATTGTTTAGGCTACACTTGGAACAATCATGCCTTCATTCTAAACAAAAAGATATCAGACCGCGATATCCAATCCACTGAAATAACAGCAAACGAAAATCCACTGATATAAAAGCAAATGAGATGTCTAAGAAGAATGTAGCAGAGCTTTGAAACTCGCAGTCACAAAAATGCTAGCAAGTGGTAAATTTACAAGCTTTGGGAGTTATTTCATGCGCACACCCCAAAATACTTTCAAATTTTCATCCATTGAACTCCATGTTCATGAAAACACCACAAAACAATTTACTATCCATGGCTAATGACTCTGTACAAGTTCATTTATCCAGTAAAGGTCCATCAGTCTTTTTTCAGCATGCAAGTTAAGTGCAGATGCACAAGCAAAATTCCCTTAAAAAAAATGAAATTAAGAGCCACAGCATGAGATACTTTTGGCTTAACAAGAAAGGCTTTGATAATATAAACAGAAGAACAGGCGATATAATGTTTTGTAAGAATTGAAAAAAAATGCATGAATTTCCTTCTCAGAGGTAAGACAAGCTAGTATTGTCAATAAATGGATCAATTAACAACTTATTGACAACCATAATACACCAGAAATATTTACCTATCAATAAAGCTAATTTGTAAATGATATGAGCCTTAATTTTGCCAATGAAGCACACCTTCACATCACATAGAACCATTGCATCAGTGGATTTAATCCAACAAATTTTTATGATTGAAAAACATGTTGAAAAACATGTCAAATCAGCAAAATTGAACTCCTTTAATATTACCATCGACTGACTCCATAACAGTGAAGTTAGAGTCGCATCCATGCAAATGATTAAGTTGATGACAAATTGGGAGTGCAAAATAATCATAGCCCTTAAGATCTTACAAGAAATACACATCCATCTTGTTGGGCTTATGTGATATGAGGATCCTTATTGTATGAGTATAAGGTATCAAATTTCTCAAAATCCAGAATTTTGGGACATTTATTTTTCCAATTTCATGAAATAAATAGCTATGATAAGGTAAGACAGGCAAGTCTTGTTCAAATGAGGGTACCTCAAGTACTATCTATGCTAAGGGTTTCTCAAGTCCTAAACACTTGCATCCCAGGCCCCAAATGTCTCGACTAATTTCTGGTTCTGGGGAGCCCCCCTAAACCTGTGGAACCAAATCTTAAATCCACAAAAAAGATGATTCATCCAAGAAAAGTTGTAGTGGATCTTGGAGCTCCTTTTTTCATAGAAAAAACATGCTATTTAGCAGAGTAACTCATTCAGAATGTCTGAGCTGTACTCCCCCCTCTGACATGAAAAGGGTGAGACACGTGAATTATTTCTGGTGTAGGATTTTTATGTTTTTGTAAGAGATACAAACACAACTCCTGCTGTATCTAATAATTTATCCCTTCACACAAGAGTGCATAATAATAAACACACGGATATGTGAGGCACGTGCATGATCACAGATGCTATCAACGTGCCAAGCACGTGTACACCAGCACCATAAATCACAAAGCAGGTGCACATACATCAGCTAAACACGGTAAACAATCATCATATCATAACTCATGAAGTTAAAGCCTGTTTGTGTCAATGAAAACGGAATAAATACTATACAACTACTGAAAGTATCACGAGAAATTATCATACCTTAAGAACCGTGCGAGACTTTGTCAAAATCTCTTCATATGGATGTATGCCTCAAGACAACACAAAGGACACCCCCTATTGCCGACCCCTTCAAAATCTAAAGAGACTAAACCCTGCAATTAAACCCCAGATATATATAAAATATAAAGACACGTTATTAGGAGAAGAGGGGAGAAAAAAAAGGCTCAAAATTAACAATAAAGAAGTATATACTGCGTCCCTCTATTTGAAGTTATCAGAGAAAACAAACAAACAAAAAAAAGGAAGGGGATCAAAAATTATAGTTTAGACAATAACAATACTTTTGAGCTCAAAAGAATGATAAACAGAGCTCAAAGAAAGGAAAAACAGAGAGGGAGAGATGCATCAAAGGCCAAAACCAATGATTTTAAACAAGAAAAAAGAAAAGCAAGGAAATCAACAAAAATAAATTGAAGGACGAAAGAGAGACAAGCTTGAAACAAACACAAAACAAGTTCAAAGACTACCGGTAATCCCACGATAAAACTAATGGAAACTATCAAAAGCACCAGCCTTTGCTTTCCAAGACAACAGCAACTAGCACCCTTTAAGCCCTTTAAACCATAAAGACATCTAAATACACATATGGTATCTTATAACTGACTGTTAACCTACCATATCAGATATGCGGAAGCAGGGAACAAAACCCAAAAATGGAAACTTGATCAAAAACAAATTTCAACCTTCAAGAACTTACCTTACAAAGAGGAAGAAACTCTTCAACGCCTTGAAAATATAACAATTACAATATTTTAGCTAACAATCATTCAAGAAGCTGAGACCTTGTTAAATCTCTATTGCCATTTTAAAGACAGAAAGGATTGAATAATAAAAAACAAGAGCAGGAAAAGAGAAAAATAAAAAAGAGAAACTCTGGGGGAGAGAAATCTGAGCTTGAAACTGAGAGGGGCTAATGTGAAAAGACAAGGGAGGACACAGACTGGAAAATGTCCGACAGCGAAATGCGTTGGGAATAAAAAGAGAGGCCTGGGTTGGGTCGCTTTCCATGGTTTATCTAGTTCAACATTTTGCCCTTTTTGTGGTCAGATATTACATAGCCGTTGTAGCAGGAAAGTTGTGGAGATTTGGGAGGAATATGGGGATAGTATGGGTATTTCGAAGAGATAAGTCTGAGGAACATGGATCTTACGCAAGGGCACTACAAATAGACATGGAAGAAACGAAAGGTCGGCACGAGGCTTTGGCGATTTTCTTATGTGTGATTATCTGGACTGTATACAGATGTGCAAGTGATTTCCATGTTGAACAAGTGGCAGAGAATTAAACTTTTGGGGGCCCATAATTGACTGATTTTTAGAGAATTGATGGGTCTTGTCGGCTTTTGATTTTCACATGGGTGTTAAAAAAAAAAAAGGGATAATTTGTAATATTTGTATCATATCACTGGAATCAACTCTTTAAAATCTGATAATATAAATATTATAAAAAATAATAAATTTAAAAACTAAAATATAAATATTACAAGTTTAGTGGCAGATTCAGATTTTTAAATCCTATCAACCTTACTCCATACTTATTTTTCCTTTATATTTGATATTTTATAGATTGAATATTTATTCTGATATTATTTAAAAATAATATATATTAACTTTTTTTTTAATGAAACAAACAAGAGCTAGTCTATTTGTTGAAAGAAATGGAGTAACTAGATTTTAATAGCAGTGTAATATGTGAAAATTAGACATAATATTAGGAATCTATTGTCCATGTTGTATATCTATATTTAAATGTAGATCAATAAAAATTAACAATATAAATCTAATTCGTGGATATATGAAATATTCATAAAGAATTTAGTCCAACCTAATATATCCAACTTGTTTAAATAAATAAAAATAAATAAATAGAGTTTATAATTTATAAAATATTAAAAATTAATTCGAATACAATTATAAGTTCAAACTCAACTCGACTGTGTACTTGAATACCTTTAATTTCCACCATAAGAGCATCTCCAACGCATGAGCCAAATGTTAAAAAGTGTACTTTTAGCTTTTACTTTTTCATTTCTTCACTCCAACGCAGCACCCAAACAAAGAGCTATTTTGGCTATTTGTTCACTGGCCAGCCATTTCTACAATTCCCTGTAGAAATAGCAAAAACAAATAATTGTTGGCCATCGACTATTTTTATAGTCGTTGGCCAACAACTCTTTTTTTTTCTTTAAATGCAGGAGGAATTTTCTTTAAATGCAGGAGGAAAGAATTTGTAGATTTTAAAATTTTGTATTGTGCCTCACCCTTCTCTCAAATTTAGAAAAACAAAAATCAATTATTCTCCGGTTAATTAATAACATCGATTGTGTTAATTAGCTGAAATTAAAATATATATTTGTTTAAAAGCTTTTTCTATTTTCTCTTTTATATTTCTTGATTTTTTTAGATCTTTTTTTGTTAATTTAATATTTGTGATGATTTTTATTTCTTTATTATTTTATGTTTTTAATATGGGTTAAGGAAGACAATTTTTATTTATGTTGTTATCTTTGATAAAATTGAGAGGAATTAATAATGGTAATTGATATTGATAAAAAGATAGAGTGACATATTTAAAATTTATTTTTGATTGTCTGTTTTAATTTTAGATCAATTATATTTTGTCTTGTTGAAAATGCAAATTTAAAATGTTAGCGGTCATTTTTTCAAAGTTTGAATTTAAATTTACTTTTAAAAAATTAAATTTTTAACAATAACATATAAAACTTAAAATTAAAAATATCCATATAAATAAATTTTAAATTCAATTTTAAATTATATCTTTTAACTTTCATATTACTTCATTAATTTCATATTACTTTTATAAATTACTCATATTAATTATATAATTAAAACATCATAATTATATTATATATAAATTATCTAAATTAGTTATATAATTATATTAAAATTAATTTAACATGAAATATATTAAAATCTAATTGGCTTTTCTAAATAGTTTTTTACCATTGGAATGCTCATAATCAAAAAAAGCTATATTTACACTATTCAAGAAGCCATTTTCTCCATTTGGCTCTTTAATATAGCATTTTTCATTGGAGATGCTCTAACCATTGACTAGCTAGTTCTTATGAAATTGGAAATAACAAAATATTAAGTCTCTAGATTTTTTTTTATTTTTACATTTGGGTCCTTCAACTTTAATTTAATGCTTAAGTTGCTTGTTTTAAAACTCAAATTTGTAACAAAATTACATTGTTTCATGATTTTAACATTTTATGTTATGGGTTGATAACACATCATGACCATGAGAGATAATTAAGGATTATTTAATAGATGGGGATGTAATTGAAAATATATTTTATTTGAGAAGTCCATCAAGAATTGGATGACAGTTGATGGATAAACATACCATTTTCGTGTTCTTTGAAGAAAAAAATACCCAAACCCTTTTCCAGTTATCTTAACATCGCTAGGAAAATCCTTAAAAGAGATAATAAACAAAAAGAAAACTCTTATATTAATCTCTATAATAATTAAGTGATGGATTCATGATTCATTCATGGTGTTTGGTATGAGATTAATATTTAGAGAAAAGAATGCTAAGAATGTAAGATTTAATGATGAAATGTTAGTAGTATAAAATATCTTCTTAGAGGGTAAAGTGTCAAGGGTGTTATATATATATATATATATATATATATATATATATATATATAAGGATTGCAGGTGGGTCTCATAATAAATCAAATCAATTTTAATGTATATGATTATAAAATATTAAATAATTTATATTTGTGGGTTCAAAAATAAAAGTTGGAATAAAAAAGAAGATAAATGAAAGTTAATTTTTTTGAAAAAACAGGAAAATGCACAAAATCCAACATTTTCCCTCTTTAAAAACCTTTACTCCTCATTTCTCATGCCAACATTTAACCTCTTTTTTGAGTTAAACTAACTTGGTGGATAATTACAAGTTTTCCGTCTCTCAAAACATTAAACAATAGTTAAACTTGGTGGTAAGCAATAATGCCTCATGTTTTTTGCCTGTAATATCAATAGCTTATTAGAGTAACATGATATGTGTTTGATATTGTGGTAGTTTTTGTAATTATAATTTAAAAAAAATTAGTTTATAAAAAAACTATAAATTATAGTTTTTTCTTGATAAGATTTTAAAAAAGAGTTTTCAATGGAATCATGTAAAACTATGATGTATATTAATTAACTATAAACTTTCAAATATATAATTAGGACAAAACACATAATGCATAGTATAAACAAATAAAACCTCAGTCTATTAAACCATATTTGAAATAGGCTAATGATTTGGTTAGAAAAAATTCATTCATTCTTGATCCTGTATTTAAACTATGGTATATATATTAACTAAAAACTTTCAAATATATAATTAAAAAAAACACAGAATGCACTGTAGAAACAAACAAAACCTCAATTTATTAATCATATTTGAAATAAGCTAACAATTTGGTTAGAAACAATTCATTAAACCCAAATCCTGTATTCAAATTATTTTAATGATTTTTTAGAAAAATGAAATACATACATCCAATCATTCATGTCCATGGATATATCTTAAACGTCATAAATATCATGGGAGTCTTTGTAGATGTTTATTGATGTAAAAAAAAAAAGACTAAAAAATAAATAAATAAACAATGTCTAAACTGAAAAAATTATGGGAAATAATTGATATATTAAAAGAAAGAATCTTACTATGATGATGTAGGTCTCTAAACTGCTTCATTTGATTGGCCAAAAGAAAATAAAAAACAACACAACATTAAAGTGTAATTAAGAAATATTATTTTTTACTCACTATAAATTTAAGATGTATTCCATTTAGATTTTTAGTTTATTTTTTTTCAATAATATTCTTAAGATTTTCAAATAATATCAACATGCTCAAACAATATTTAATATTAAGATTTAAGTTGATTACTATTTTTGTTAAAAAAAAAATTATGCCAACTATTATAAAATTTTATATTTGTTGTCGTAACAATATAATAAACTTTGATTCTAATATAGGTAGTGATTTATCTAAGAGTACATATGTACCCAACAAAGAGACCTTAATTGAAAGATCAACCACCTTATTGAGGATTTATATTGCCACTGGTAACACTATTTATGGAGATACTAAGCTAAAAGATAATATTTTATCCATGTATTTTTCTCCAAAGCTTTTAGATCTTTCACTAGCTCTTTTATGGCTAATAACCAAGACACACCAATTTTAAAATATGGTAAAGATATCTTGACCACTCCCTAATCTTTAATAACTTACACAACAAGTGTAATTGTTTACAAAGGCCTTTTTGGCCACCCAAGTACAACTCAAAGCTCTGTTAACACCATAATAAACTCCTTTAGTATCTTATCCACCCATTCCTCTCCTTAATGCACAATGATAATTATTATTTGAGAGGAAAATGGTTTTGCAAGATATAGTTAAGAGTTGAATGAAACACTACCTCTTTTTTATCTATCTATCATAAAAGTCACTTCCACCATAATAATACATACCCTAAGAAGAACCTCTATAAGAGAGGTATAAGAGACTTTTATTCACAACCACACCAAGAGGAGTCACCATAAAAATTATAAAATGAACCATCCTTAGTTTGATAACTTATTGGTAAACCGCAACCTCAAATGACCTTGAGTTGGGGTGAAGTTCATGATTAGAAAGACAATTAAGTTGAATTATCATGATCTCTACCAAGTTAAAGTTTTTTCTACAGCCCATCATGTTTAGGCATTAAGCTTTCGAAGGAGTTAATCGTGCACAATGATGAATCTGAACACTAACAATAATCTTACTAACTCTTATAAGCATGTTTAAAAAGTGAAGAATTGCTTGGAACTGATCCTCAAAGACATGGATACCATGTGTAAGATACTCCCTAGTATAATCAAGGGGTCGACCAAGTCTTGGTACTACAACCTTGATCCTAACTATAAACCCCGACCAAAAATAATAATAATTTTGTATATTGAAAACTCAATAAAACTAGACATGTATGGTAAAGAATAAAAGGGCAAATTCATAATTTGGAAAACATAAGCTTGTAATAGATGAAACAAAAAAGATGTGTAAACCCCAAGTTAAATAATGTGATTATCAACAAAAAATAATAAAAAATTAGAGGAAGTTTTTTTATTATGGAAGGTAGAAAATCCTAGGAAAAATTAGCTAGAAACCTAGACAAAACAATATAAATCTGTGTGCGAGAAATATCGATGATTGAAGATTTGATAGAAGCAACATATAGGACATTAAATGAGTGATATTTTTGCAAATAAAGGAAAATTCCCCCACCTCTTCCTTTAAATCCAATGATATCAAGAGTGGGAGGAAGATAGAGTTTTTGTTATAATGAATATAAAGTATGTATAAATATGCATGTTTATTACCTTTGATTACGATAACATGAAATGAGGACCAAAATATAACATTCTTTGTATAAGATAACTTAGTGATCTCAAGTTTAAGGATCACTTACACAACTATCACATGAGACTTTCCATAGACACATATGATCTTTCCATATAGAATCCTCATGTGGGTCAATTTAGTGTACATGTCATATGACAAACACCTACATATTAGTTCCAAGTACCCCTCATATCTTAATTTATGAAAACAACTGCTTTCTTTCATATAGAAAAGAATATAATATGTACTAGATATATTTAGATAATGTTATCACAACTTTGATGCAATTTGAATCTTATAATTATAACAACTTTATAATTTTTTTTACAAAATATTTTTATCCAAAGGACTTTATTTTTACTCTGAATTCATTAATCAAATATTAGATTCAATAATCAAACACAAAATAATATTAAAAATAAATAAAGCCTTTATTTATAATAAATATGTTTTTATATGAATAAAGTCAATATTATATGAAATCAACCAATTAGCTACATGACATATTCACTTACACTTTTAACTTGGACAAGAAATGAATAAAACCAAAACATCCTTTATCTGCCCCTATCTAGCCAATCATCCTATAACATGCCTTGAGTAATGCCAAGATAGGAACATCTATGTACATCTTATAAAGGTTATTAAATGCTACCGCTATAACCTAGTCATTAAAGTACAACTTGTTGTTGCATAACTATAAGGGTTTAGTGACCTTTTCTATGAATTCGACTAAAAGAAAATTATACCCATATGCAAACATAAACACGAGAAAGTTATTTACACTTCTCTTTTATAAGCATCATCAAGCTAGCAACTAATCATTTTCCCCTCAAATGGTACTTTAATTGAGTAGCTTAAGCCTAAAACTCTGCTTAGAAAATCAATCTTACTAAGAGAAACAATGATCTTATAAAGGTTGTTCAGTTAGATTCTTTCCCTTCTGATAACCTCTTGAGATACTCGAGCACTATCTTAGGGTTTCCTAGACCAATATAGGGGACTGTGCCTCTCTTAACCTGGGTATTCCCCAATCCATAAGCTACTTAATAATTTATAATACTTATAAAATCAGAGAAAGTAAAATTATACAAATATACGAACATAAATACAAGGAAGTTGTTTGCATTTTCCTGTTTCATCTATGACATGGCATCATTTATGACTGATTTCTAAATTTTTTTAAGTTTAGAGTTGTTGGTATCCTCACATGCGCTCACATACTAACCCTTAGTCTCTCAATCACTTTCCTCTTATATAGGCTTGTTTCCCAAGAAACTTCATCATAATCACACCTTTAAAAAACTGCAATTAATAAGATGACTTCTCACTCAGATAAAATGGGATACATGCCATTCAGGTAGAGTTGCAAGCCTTTTCAACACACTTTACCACCTTGAATGACACTTGAACATGCAACATCAATGTCGTGGAGGTTGGGCAAGGACTTCATGTTCATGCCACAATGCCATCGAGACTCAAAGGGATAACTAATATACTTAAAGATACACATACACCTAACAAAGAAACCTACTCAACTCTATATTAGCACCACAAATGATAAGAGGCTCGTGAAACTAGGACAACCTATCCAGCCTAATTGGATGGCATAAACCTATACAGATGACATCTAATTGAGTTAGTGGTGCTCGAAGAAATATCCTTTAGGCAACATCAAAGAAACCCCACCTATCTCATGTATAATTTTACTAAGCATTAAGGTATGCCTATACCAAGTGATTGACATAGATGACATCATTTTTTTTTTTTGAATAGTTAACCATTAATCATTACAGGCTATCATTCCAAATATGGCCTTTATGATTAATACCATAATGTTTTCCCTTCTATACCATCATATTTATACAAGTTGGCATGATTAATGACTATATAACACTCATAAGCCATCAGGTTAAAGGGTTTTAATCTCTCGGTTCATATTCTCTTCTTCTTCAACCTCTAACAATCTATTTTTTTATACATTCTTTGCAAACACATGCATATAAATCTTTTTTTGATTTCAAAAACCTTATTCCCGTACTGACTTGATTATTGAAGGGTTTTTATAATCCTCATAATATACTTGTTATGCAAGTTTACAACCCATCTCCATCATCTTTCTAATGAATGACTAGTCACTTATCTCTAACATGAAAGCTTGTTTGTTTTCCAGAATTTATACCCTTCATCAAGTATTATAGAGAATCTCTCTCTGTATGTATTAAGGAGGTATAGAAAAACTTTTAATATAGATATTATGGAAGATCTCTTTAGATATGTACTATATCTGTATAAAAAGACTCCATGTTATATATTTTCATACACTTGCTCTATGTAAAAGAAAAAAAAAACAATGTTTGAAATAAAATTAGGAAGAACGATTAATAAATAAAAAGTTATTATAAATTTATAACCTTAGCAATAATCAAGCAAGTCTGAATTCATTTGATTGAGCGAAATACAACACAACACAACATTGCCATCCAAAAAAATTGCGCCTCAATCACTACAAATTAATTTAAGGTGTATTTCATTTCGTTTCAACTTCTCAACAACAATCCTAAAATCTTCAAACAATTTCAAAATCACCCTGACAATAACAATTTCTTTTTTTAAATTAAAAAACAAAACTTGTATCAGAAATTGTAAATTTTTTATCCGGTGCCGTAACATGACTTAACACCTCTGCCAATTGGATCCCAAAACTTGTTTCTTATGATAAAAATGACGTGGGTTCCATCAAATAATATAAAAATGAAAAATATCAGTTTTTTTTTTTTATGGGGCAGAATAAAATTAGAAGAAACATGTTACTCAGGGCCGGTACCAAGTCTACACATATATGTTGCCACGTAACATGGTCGGTCTAAGACTTAACATCTTTGAAAGTATATATTAAACAGTGAAAACGAAACAAGACCCCGCAAGACACCCACCATGATTCAGCAATGACCAGGAATCACGCGTGGAATGTGGCTGTGGTCGCCTGAGAAAAAATAAAGTAGCTAGAGCTTTCATATTGACCAGGGCCCAAGAATTTAATTCTAACAACTACATAATACATCCAAAAGACAAATCAATCCTTCTAGACCATTGTTTGGATCGTGATGATGTATAGCATGATTTCCCCCGTATAGGTCAAGATCTAAGAAAGCAACATAAATTTAATGATGTGAAAATGACTCCCATGCCAATTAAGAATGAAGAAGAAATCTCTCTATGTCGTTCTTCTTGTTTTTTTTTTTGTTTTTTTGTTTTTTTAATGCCCATCACTTGTCATTCCTAAAGGGGTGTCTCATGGGAGTTTCTTTATGAATATAGAAGGTACACAAGTAAAAAATGTACTGCCATGATTCATGAGTAATGCATATGGTCTGAGGTGGGATCCTATTGTTTACTACCCCCCTTGATTTTGCTTGGGAATGTATTAGTATTACTAGAATAGGAATAGCTATGGACCCGTGCTATGTCGTAGAGTTGGATTTTATTTTTTATGTACAAATTAATGTTTATGTGAATGTATTTTAAAACAAGATAAAAGATTTATGGCTCAGTTCGTTGACTTACTAAATTAAATAAGTTAGTTTTATTTTAAAACAAGATAAAAGATTAGAGAGAGAGAGAGAAGCAATGACAACAAATCAACAAATCAAAAAAAAAATTGTGATTACAACAACTTGGAAAAAAAAAACTTTTCTTTCTTAAAAGAAATAAAAATATAGCTCAATTCCCAGCCAATTAATATGAAAGAAAAAATTAGGTGCAAAAGGATAAAAAAATAATCTGACTTAACTAAAGTTATCATGAAAATCCTATAACTCGGGTGATAAGAGTCAAGCCAACTAGGGTTAATCATGCAAACCTGCGACTAAAGTCATGAGATTAAGGTAATCTAATATATAAAAAAAAAAAAATCTTAAGGCCTTTTTTTTTTAAAAAAAAATCATTGTCGAGTAATGGAACATGAAAAGAAAATACATAAAAAACATAAAAAGTTGATGTTAACCCGCGTTAACTTTTTAAATTAGCGACCCAAATTATTAGATCAAAAACATCTTATCTTGAAAAACTACAAAACTCAATTCTCAATTAATAAAATATTAAATATTAAAATTAAAAAAAACAACCATCATTATATTGTTCCAGAGAACAATAACCCTGTTTTTGCAAGGGATTTTAGCTTGTTAAAGCATAAAAACTCTCTTCTTACATATGCAAGGAATTTTAACAGATGGCTTAAAACTATTTCCAAACCTAAAGGTAAGAAACCTTGTTAACAAAACAACTGGATGATATGGAGTTAGTTTAACTCTTTATATGAATACTAAACTAGATTAATATTTTTTTATTATTTTATAATATATTTTTTAATTTCATCTTTTATGGTGGGGTTTTTATTGAATTTTAATTTTCAGTATTAAATTGATGGTAAATTATTTTTTATATTTTTTGATCATATAACAAAATAAATTAATTTGATCTAGTGAAGTTTATAACCTGGATAGCGAGTTTGACTGGTTGGCTAAGGTTAACCAATATGTTCCTCTTCTTCTTTTCTTTTTTTCCTTTGAATTTTCCTTCTTTGAACATGTCAAACTAACAATGTCACTATTTAATTTAAAATATAGACTAAATAAATAGTTGATTAAAGAGTTTTCAGAACCAATATATTAAGTCTAATAATTAAATAATCTAAATATTATATTCTTACAATTCAAAATAATTTTGGTCCAAGCCACAACAAATAACCTAGGTTCCATCTAAGCTAGCTACCACAGAACATTTAAGCTTTTTTCCTGATAAAAAAACCCCTTCCTATATCTATAGTACAGATAGTATGGTAAATTATAATAAATAGCTTTCGTGTTTGATGAGCTTTAATTAATGACCATGTCTCCTATTTAATTGGAGAGCGAGTCTACAACGTAAATTGCAAGGGAGTCGTGTAATTCTTTTCGCTTCGGGCGATGCTACTATAGACAAGCTATTCATTTTCCTCCCAAGACAAGTTCTTTTTCTGTCGTCATTCTCGCGATGATACAACTTAATTAGAAGGGACTTTTTTTTTTTTTTAATTTTCGTTTTAGTAGTTCGTAGTATGATTATATAAGGTATTTTCTGGCTACATTTGTGTTCCAAGCTTGTAACATGGTCTCTCCATACTGATGGTTTGATTTGTGAGCTTCACGAGCATAGTTGAGTATGCATAGTTGTGTAGTTTGATTAACATAGTGCTTAAGTTTGATTTGTACACGTATAAGTTGCGTACTAAAAAAAAAAACAGAAGTTCACGCAAAATTAAGCATAAAGCTTCAGCACCGTGACTGGTTTGGGATATCTCTCGTGTTCATCAAAAAGTTATACAGAAGTACAAATTGACTTGATAATCATGCGTATCCTCAATCTATTGATATTTTGAGGCACCTTTTGAAGTTTTGGTATGTGATATTTGTGGAGTTGTTACTTTATGATTTTGTAAGCTTTAATTTCTAGAGCATATCTCTCTCCTTTTATATATTAAAAAAAAAA
>Ga0325414_1003641_pt1 | contig 16064 bp, 10 predicted proteins | sample PopdelMetagenome_8_FD_206183 | JGI IMG/M metagenome (GOLD analysis project Ga0325414, IMG submission 206183) | Populus deltoides microbial communities from Bellville, Georgia, United States - Leaf-PdKOR-R3 | ecosystem: Host-associated > Plants > Phyllosphere > Phylloplane/Leaf | place: USA...
TTACATAGATCAAATATAAATTTATCTCAATTTGGTTTGATAATAACTTGATTTGAAATTAATATTAATATTATTTCTAGTAACTATAATATTTTAAAATGTAAAAAAGTTTAAATATAAAAGACAAGAAATAATATGGCCCAAGGTTTAGACTTAGGGTTTATTTACCTAAAATGCTAAATAATATCTTCCACTTTTGTTCTTTTTTTTTTCTATATTTATGGCTATTTTTTCACTTGATAAGTTTTATTTTCATCGTTTTTCAAGTCTGAATTTTTTTTTTGAAAAATGTTAAAAACATATGAAAAAATTAATTAACAAGTTGTTATTATTATCATATTTATATATCTAATTTGTAACGTCTTGATTCAATCTGATTTTTTTCCCATTTAAACTTTATTCTTTATAAAACACTAGGATTTTGTTTCATGTTAGCCAGGTTTTATTAAAGTAGGTATTTTAATTATTTTTCTTTAACTAATTATAATTTACCTATTATATTATAACCTTAAAAATTATATAATTAAATATAGAAATATAATGAATCATTATTATATGTCCAATTAAATTTTATTATGTTGAATTAGTGGCGATGGCGATGGCGATGGCGACGGCATTATTAAAACCCGAAGAGTTCCAGTAAGGGCCAAGGGTGCGAGCGTGCGACGCATGTTGGCTCTTCGTTTCATGTCCCTGTCTTGTCATTGCGAGTCTCTCCGCACTGACTTCTTGTCCGCAGTTAAGTTCTAACAAAACTGTCTCCTTCGCTGTCCTTCTGTGTCTCTCCTCCTCCTTTCTTTTTTTGAAAAGGTAATTCCTTTCCTTCTTCTTCACCCAAAATAATCAGAAGCACTTATCACGGAAAACAGTAGTCGTCGGTGTAACCTCAAAAAGTCCATCAATGTTGTTTGTATGCAGTAAAAGAAAGTACTTATGAACAAATTTACTGCCTCTCTTAATTTTGGAGATTTGTTGTTGTTGTTGGATTGTTGTCGTTGTTCAGCTCATTCTTGTTAACTTCTAATTTCTAGAACTGCAGTAAGTTCAGCAAGTGAAAATGGGGGAAGAAACATGTGAAGATTGCAGAGGCTGGGAAGAGGAACTATACTGGACTCATTTCCAGTGCACCCATTTTTTTCAAATTCTCAGTGCTGGTTTTGATCATCAGCTTGTAAGTGTTCTTTGCTATGATCCCATTTTATTTTTATGGGTTTAGGCTTCCGGGGTTCTCTCTGATCTCGTGTTGTGTTTTTGTTTTAGGCTTTCAGGGGTGGTTCTGTATTTTGCTTTATTAAAAGAACTTTATGGTTTATCTGGTTTTGTATCGCAATACTTGCATGAAAATGAGGTGGAAAGTCTTGAAATGAGCAACATAGTCTGCTCTTGCCATAATGTACTCAACTCAACAAAATTTTACTCATAAAAAAACGTTCCATTACTTGATTTCGTGGTCCCTTGCCAAAAGCGTGTAATCCTGCATGTTGATAAGCGTAACCTGATTCACATCTTAGTCCTTCTGTCCCTTAATTGAACCAGGTTGTGGATATTGTTTTCCCTCTAGCCCCCGTGACTGTTTTCTTAGCTTCCTTGTAGACTTCATACGCAGATTTTAGCACTTTGATTCTTGGGCTATCCCATTTTGGCCTTAATAAATTTGAAGTTGTGGAAACGTAAATGTTCATGTGATGTTATTTTACAACTAATATTTTGAACTTTCACCAAGGATATGGAATGGTATGTGATCGTGGCCGACACATTTTTTTATTCATTATGCTATATTATGTTTGACCACATTGCCTCTTTTTGTTTAAATTGCAGCCGATCCCTGAAAAATTTTCTAATCATTTGAAGAACAAACTGCTTGAAAACGTGACTCTTAAAGGTCCTAGTGGCAGCACATGGCAAGTTGAACTGACTACAGATGATAACACCATGTTTTTCAAACATGGTTGGGAAGAATTTGTAAAGGACCATTTTCTGGAGGAAAAGGATTTATTGATCTTTAAGTACAACGGGGAGTCATATTTTGACGTTCTAATTTTTGATGGACAAAGCTTCTGTGAGAAAGCAGCATCGTATTTTGTCAGAAAATGTGGGCACCGAGAAGGCGACAGTATTGTCCAAACAAAGAGGAAAGCTGTAGAAGATTCTGTCGAAGTTACCAATGCCTGCCCCCATAATGGTCTTGGAGGCACTCCAGAGAAATCTGCAGATGGTTACATTTACAAAACTCCTGTAAGAAACAGTGTTGTCTCAAAAGCTATTAACAAAAAGACTCGGAGGGAAGTCAAGTTTAGTAAGCCTATCCAAACTAGGAAGAGAGTGAGATATGAAGGACCTTCTTCTACTGCCGAGGAAATAGAAACCAAGCCTGGTAAGTCTAAGTTTCTATGCATAATGAATGAATAATGGTTCACTGCCCTTGGGCACTCACTAGACTTGTTCGCATAGCAATCTACTGGTGCTCCGGGTGTAAGAAGTATTGCCGGTTGATCCAACACCTTGCTAAGCATCCTTCTTCTAAGCTTGCCTTACTAATGTAAAATAAAATAAGCTGCTTGCCTTTTCTTTTTTTTCTTCATTGTTTGCTACTCCTATTGATTAACTGACTTTGCGTTGAAGTGTATGGTCGTTAATGAAGTTTCTTTGCGTTGCTAGATGCATAGAATTGTGCAGTGATGGGATGCCTTGCCTCTTAAATTGTTATGGTTTGTGAATGAATCAGATGTCCAGCATATACCTATCGGCACGACATATGTATCAAGTAGAAGGATGGTAACAGAGCAAGACAAACTCAATGCATTGCGGTTAGCACAAACAGCACAAACCAATGAGGGCTTCGTTGTGGTTATGAAACCCACACATGTATACAGGAAATTTTACATGGTACAAATATCTTTTTCGGTTATTGCATGTTCGAATTTCTCACTATTTTATCTCCCTGTCCCTGTTTCTTTTTATCCAGAGGTAAGTGTCAATTGTTTCCATTGTCAGGATTGATTGGAAGCTTTGAAGTTTGGTCTTACTTGTTATACTTGCTGTTCTGCTTCATTCAGGTAATCCCTTCAGCATGGTCAACTAGACATTTCAGAACCCTGGAAAAAAAAGTCGTGATTCTTCGTGTGAAAGAAAATACATGGAACACCAACTTCTTATATTATAAATCCAAGAACAGTGGAGGGCTTTCTTCAGGGTGGAAGAGTTTTGCTCTGGATAACAATTTACAGGAGTTCGATGTGTGCCTCTTCGAACCTAGTGGCACAATAAACAACTCTTTTGTCTTGGATGTTAATATCTTCCGTGTTCTCTAGCAAACTTGTCTTCTGCGGATCATCAGGGGATGAAGCTAACTCACACCTGTTATCTGGGAATGAAAACTACTCAAATCTTGTTTCAATTGAGTTGTTGACTGATGTAGAGTTTTCGCTAAGCTTCGGAGTATTGTAAACTATAACTACTGGTGACTTGTGTTCAAGTTTAGTGTAAAGTTGGCCATTAGAACTCGTATTGCTGTTTTTCCATGACAACTCGTTCTTCTCATGATCTATGTAAACCATATGTATATAGTTAGATTGCTTCTGTTCTGTTAAATCCATGTCGGGCCTTTGATGACCTGTACGTTCAGTTATGATGGGTGGGATTTGCCTTCTGATTAGATTTCAATTGAGGTTTTATCCAGTAATCAGGGAAAAAAAGAAAAGAAAAAAGAAAGGGAGATGACAACACCTGACTAGCTTTGCCACGCTCATCTTTCACAAGTGAGAAGAATTTGTGCGGTATCAATGGAGACCTCTCACAATAGCTTGGGCATGAAAGAATGGTGGGCTTTATTGGCCCTCGTTCACAGCTATGTGTTGCCAGTTCATATACTGGGTTTAGGGGAAAGGGGCCAAGGGCTATACCCATTGAAGTCTCGAACAATTAATGATACATTACGGGCTATTATTTCGACAAAATAGGTGCCGTGTCACGAACTCTTTTATGGGCTTGCATTGTCTACAGGATACAAACGGTAGCATCTGTATTTGCGTCTTTTCGGCTCTAGTTCCCTTTCCCCTTATCGGCCTTCAGTAAGATGCTTACCCATTCAAGAGTCTCTTTCGAGCCTAAAAAAAAGATCCACTTTTGGGTCGGCTCCTATATGTCATCTCAATTATGTACCAGCCAATCATATCATTTCTCACCTTATCCAATTTCATCCCTTCACAAAAGCTTTCCTTTGTGCCTTCCTCTTCTTGTTTGCAAGCTTTTCCAATCCAAGATACAGGTGATCCCATTAACCGCTCTACTAGGTGATCCCATTAACCGCTCTGCTTCATTCGAAGGTTTCATAATCTAAGTAACCTCTAACTTGTGCTCATTGCAGACATGGCAACAACAGCCGCTGCCTTTACTCCTGCAACAATCACTGGTGCAGGCGTGGATTTTGGCAGCAAGATCCCCAAGAGAACGAACAAGGTGGTTTACATGGGAGGAATGAATTCATATGGGGGTCTTAAAGCCCATAACAGTGTGCTTTCTCTGAACATGCCTGTGTCCACTGAGCAATGCTTTGCAAAGGTGGTTAGCTCACTGAGAGCAGCATCAAATGGGAAAGGAGGAGGTGGAGGCGCACTCTCCTCTAAATGCGGCGATGTAGGTGAGATATTCAGGATTGCTGCAATCATGAATGGCCTTGTTTTGGTTGGGGTTGCTGTTGGGTTTGTACTCCTCCGAGTTGAAGCGTGGTATGAGGAAAATGAGTGAGTCTTTTGTTTAGTTAACTAGCGAGAGAAGTATGTTCGGCTAGAGTCGCTAGACATTGGTTGATTTGTCAATCTTTTACATGTAGTGTATAACTTCAAAACTTCTGGCATACCTTGTTTTAGATGTGAATCAATGTCATCCTTTACCCGAGAAAAAAAGATGATCAATTACCCAGTAATGCAAGTTTTGTTATCATCCTGAACAATCAAGGCTAAAGTCCCATTTCATGGTATTGAACTAGTGAAATAAATGGATGCCAAGGCTTCAATATCAATCCTTCCTCGAGTCATATTCGGACAAGCAAGTCCCAAGAAAATATAGACAGCAACTGATTCCATTGTGTTTGAATCACTAATAAAAAAACGCTGCTAATTTATTTCTGCGATTGCAAATAACGGAGTCACAGTGGAAGTCAATTGTTTCTCAGTAATTCCTAGAGGTTAATATAGAAGACACTGCAATTTAAAAGCAACACCACAACCTCCCGGGGAAAAAATTGGCAGTGATAATTGACAGTAATATGATCAAGGAATTCCTTCAATATGCTTCAAGAGCTTTTCTTCAGCCAACTATCTGCTGTTGGAGAACATACTGGATTTCCTCAAGAAGAGGGTCTCTGACATGCAGAAAAGAGTTGCCAGCTAATAAAAGCCATCAAAAGAGATGTGAACAGTTCAAAGCCTACAACCTTTGGAAAATGCCACCCCAATCCTCTTCTCAAGTAGCTGCAAAAGCCATAATTTAGCAAAATAGATGAAAAACTAAGCTCTTCCAGACGCACAAGAGTGGAACCATAAACATACAAAACACATGATGCTTTCTTTGCTAATCATCCTTGGGTTGTAATGAAACTATAGGATGAATTTCATTACACTTGCAAAAGAAAATAGTTTTCAAGGAGAAAGGATATCAGACTTCTAAAAGGGCTTTAAGAAATATTAGATGCGTGGACCTAGAAGCATCCAGTCTCTCTGATTTCAAACACACTTAAATTGTAGGGTGACTGTTGAATCTAACACATTCCTAAATTGCTATAAAGTTTTAATTTAGAATGTGTAAAAAAAAAAAAAACACACATGCACAGACGACCTTTTGGCCATATGCTATGAACAAAAGGTGAGTAGCAGACCTTGTAATGGATGGCATGGTGGCCACAATTCCTGCGCATGCGTATATGATGGGAATCAAAGTCTTGGGCTTATTTTTCCGAAGCCACATCAGAGATCCCAAAGCAGCAAGGGATATACTCAACACCTGAAATTCATTGAAGAGAAAAAATTCCACAATGAGTATCAGACACGTATAATCCCATTTTTATTTTTATTTTCTTTTTAAGTTCCAAACTAATCTCAGCAAATGATATGAAAAGCAAAAAAAAAGAGATCAACAAGAAAATAGACGCACCAGGTTTGCATTTGCTTCAAGGCCTTGCAGAATGAAATCCCATGTGAATTCTAGTCCTCTAGCTCCCACCCAAAGAGGTGCCAGTCTATGTAAAACAGAATCAGCAAAAGCCCACCCTGCAAATGGGAAAATTGTGTTGTTAAGTTAATGAGGATTAAGATTGCATAACCAATGTCAAGTGAAAAGAAAAGGACGATGATGATTTCATTCACTCCTTTTTTCAAGCAAGCATGAAGAGAAGAGATTATGACGATGCCCAACATATATAAATATCACACCCTTATTATATTCCTTATCGTTTACATCATCACAAATCAGTTATAGTTTTATAAATTTTTGTGTAAGAAAATCCTAAAGTGTTTGAAGAAATTCCCAAGTTTTACGATCAACGAGAGGAAAGGGTCAAAAAATGTCCATAAAGAAAAAGAGGAAACAGTCTAAACACACACACACCCCCCCTTTCTTCTTAAAGAAGTATACCAGATGTTGAGGCCATAGATTTTCAAAGAAACTATAGCAAGATATAAAAGAATCTCATGTAAGATTATGGAGAAGAAACTAACAATCAATTTAACATTAGAAATCAGCTTAATTGTTTTAGGGAAAAACATGCTGCCATTCAAATGAAAGGACTCAGACAAGTCAAACTCACCAAGTCCAACAGCTTGAAATTTATGATTTTGAGATATGTTCCTGTGAGTCAACTGGGTCAAGGCAAAGTAAAGCCCAGCAACATCTATAAATCCAATCAGTGCTTTCAGTAGTTCCTGCATATAGGTGGGGTTGGTGACAAGTGATTCACAAATCAGAATGCACACGTTATCAGAACAGAGAAGAACATTTGATAGTAAGTGGAACTAGCACGAAAAGAAGGTTCATTTACACGTTAGACACCTCACGAGTCAAATTCAACAAAATGATGAATTTCAAACAAAAAACTAGCGAAAAATGCATCAAATTCTACATCATTTGATTTTTCATACACCAAACTTGATCAACAGCCGCGAAAGAATATAGTAATACAACAAAAAGCTTCTTCTTTGTTCATCAATAAGTTTGTTTACAGAAGGGTTTTCATACCTAACCATATAAAATGCAAGGGTCGACATAGAAGCATTTTATTTCCACTCTAACACCGTCAGGCCTTCTTATATATACATCAAAACTCAGCTAATACAAAACAAATATAAATTACTCCATCTCAACTTCAAAAATGTTAAAAATAAAGCTATGTAAAGAACCTGATACGGATCAAAGCTATCATTCTCGGACACCTTAAGAAACGTTGCCAAGCAAACCAGCTGCCAACATACATAAAAGAATCTAAGCTAAAAGACACCAACCTTAAATTCATAAAATAAAAATAAAAATAAAAATAATTCAAGAAATTACAGATACTAAGTAACTCTACAAACCTTAACTAGAGCAGTTCCGAGATAAACAAGAGCAGCTTTAATAGAAGTACCGAGCGTGTCATACTCGGACCTGCAAACATTAAATTTCAACAAAAAATAATAAAAAAAGACAGAAATTATAATGGGTTTTTCAGGAAGAAGATTATTCAAATTTAGGAAGGTTCTTTTCAGAGAGAGGGGTACAAAGGAGTGGCGGAGAAATAGACGGCGTGGGGGCCGAAGGTGAGAATTGCGCAGTTGAAGAAGTGAAACAACGTCATCTCTCTGTTAACTTCTCTCTGTCTCTCTTCGTCTCGGAAGAGAAGTGAGAGATCCAAAGTGAATCGAAGAAGAGAGAAATTTGGAACAGAGGAGGATGAACAAGCAATTCACGGAAATACCACTCGGAGCTGGGCTTGGTTAAAGCAGAGATAGAGATAAGAGTTAGAAAGGAGTAAAGGACCTGCCTGTTGGGCCATTTGAGCAATTAATTCGACTAGGCTTGGGCTTGTATTTTTCTCATAACCACAGTCGTCCAGCCTGGAAAAATATAAAACAATGGTACATGGACGTTTGTGAGTTTTTTTGCTCTTCATGTGAGCCATTGGGCCTCTGACTTTTCTTGGAATTGATGGATCCAAACGAGGGTCCATTTCAAGATGGGCTAAATTTCATTGGGCTTTTGAAATCATTTTTTGTATAAAAAACCGAGACCCTTTTCAGAATCAAACACACCTTTGCTATATTTGTGAGTTCCCACTGGATCATCTAGGTTTACTGTAAAGGTCGCACATGCATAGCCATAGAGTCGGTCCAATATTAAAACCCAAATATTTCTGATCCTCTTTAGCTTTACACGAGGCACAAAGTCCCTCAATAATAGAGTTTTAATTTTTTAAAAACTTTTTAATATTAACTTAAGTGGATTGAAACCAAGCTTAATCAAGTTAACCAAGTTATGATTTTTTTAATTAATATAGATGTTCGGGTTAGCTCGCGCGTGCCTCAACTAATCCCACAAGCTCTGAAATTAACGACCATGTAAGTCTCTAATAAACTTGAAATTTATAAAACTCGAACTACTAACTTTTAAAAAACAAACTCAAACCAAGATATAATTTAATAGCATTGAGTTGTGTTGATTTCCAAACCAATTCATCATAAAACATATTCTAGATTAGGTTTCAAGTGGTGAATTTTCTCAACCGATCCACCAATCAATCCCAAATATAGAATTGATTGAATACATGGACCCTGATGCCCAGGACGTTGCTACCAACTATAAACTATTCTTGTTCTGTATACTGCCAGTATTAGAACTTGACAATACCATCCCAACTGTATCACACCAGCTACCGCCTAATTTTTCCTTCTAAAATCAGATTCCAGGAATGTCTTATATCCCTAGTCCCTATCTTTGTTTGAATAATTTCAATCTTTTACTATTCATCTTTCTCCAGTTATTTTACTGCAACCTCCTTTCCAGGTTCCACTTGGCTGCAATCTGCAAAATGTGATCCTGTCATGTGTTATTCGAATTTCTTAATTGAACTTTTGCGCTTGTTTTCTCTCTCAAAGTCTCAATTATTTTTTTTAAAAAATACAGGATATTTTGGATTAGCTTTTGCGTACCAGTACCAGATTCAAAAGGCACTTTTAATTTTGTTTGAATATTTTTTAAAAAATTAATTTTTAATGTTTTTGGATAGGTTTTATATGCTAGTGCTGGAATTACATTTTAAAAAATAATTTTTTTATTTTAATATATATCAAAACAAAAAATATTTTGAAAAACAACTATTACCCTAAATTTAAATACTATTTACGTTCTTTGACCCAGAACCAGACATTTCCATGACCTGAAAACCAGCCTTTACACGGTTGATTTGCACCTTGCAGCCCGTGGTCCCAATAATTTTTTGTTGGCAGGATGGTTCAAACTCGAGACTTGAAGAGAACGAACCCCAAACCGCAAGTAATAGCCGACAAGACCGACCTCTTCAAGTTCTCTCAAAGTCTCTAAATTCCTAGCACATTTTCAACCTTATCGTAAAGCTTTGATCGTGGCCGGTAGGTCTTTTTAGTACGAGAACAACATCATAACAACCAATTTCTTTCTTCTTCAAAGAAAGATTTTTCCTTCTTTTAACTCGGACCCATAAAAAAGAAACATATTCATGACTTTTTTGTGTTCTCCGATGGCCCATATGGATTTGGACAAAACATTCTGGCTAGAACGAAACTATTTCCAAGCAGAAAAGGCGAGTTCTATCCCTAATAATAATACTCAACATATCATTTTCATATTCATTTTGTTCTAACAATATTGTTAAATGAGAATCATTATAATTAACATAACAGGTATTGTCAAAAGGGAATTGGGTATGGAGTTCAAACCATTATTATATATGTATTCTACGTCAGGCAGAAGTTTTATTCCTGGTGAAAGAGAAATCTATAGGGATTTATTTGTTGATGTAGACATAAAGGGGTTCGGTTTCTTCTCTATATATTCCATGAATGAGGAGCTTTGAGTGCTTGACAATTGACAAGCAAAAAGGGCATTCTCTCTATCAATGCAAGAAAGGGTCAAAACAAGGAAGATATTGGGGGGAGATGCATCATTGAGCTTTGGACAAACTATAAAAATCTAAGCTTGTGGTCCATGAGACAACTATCAGGAAATGAGAGGGCGACAGAGTCACGAGAATATTATTAAACAGGCACCTTCCTAAACTTGTAGAAATGGAATTGATCAAGGAAGCCAAAACAAAAGATAAATACAAGGGGAGAGTATGCAAGCGATTGGGATGGGTATATCTTTCCATAGCACTCGCTACAAAACTTGGTTTCAAAAATCCATTTTCACCATATAAGTATGTGCAAAAGTACATTTAGATAATCTGCCATGGATAGAAATCTAGGAAATTGAAAATGATAGAAAATGACAAATGCTAGTTTAGTAGCAACTTGAAGACACAAATGCTAGGATTCAATTTTAGTTTTTGTTTCAATGATGTTCACCAAAATATTATATTGTCTCCTCCCTTATGGCCTCCTCGCATATTCCCCAGTGAAAATACCATGGCTTCAGGTAATTTCAAGTAAAGCATGGATTGATCTATCAGCTCATTAGAATTTAGTGGGACAGTATTAAAATTAGTTTAAATTAAAAAACTTCAACTCGTCTTATCAAATCGAGTTGAAAAACTCTACGTTTCAAGCTTTAGTGCCCAGTCTGCAATTCTCAGCAACAACTGATTGGAGGCACATGATCTATTCTGGATGTGGGTCCTGCGATATTAGGTACAATATTTTCGTTTGCAGTGATCTCGATCAATAAATTGATCAAGAGGGTTGCTGAATTTAGAAGCTATATAACACCCCCCCGTACGTACTCCACTAGTAATTATAAGTAAAACACAACTTTCTTCACTCGACGAATCATGCACCAGACATAACCTCTCAACTTTTTGTTTTTTCAGAGATTGGTTCTTAGACTTTTACAACATACGGCCCGGCTCGGCCCTGTCTAATTTAATTTTTCATGGCTCCACTACTTGCAGTTCCTGCAAAAGATTAATAAAAAGAACTGTGCATGTACCTTCTTTTCTGCATTAAAATTCCAATAAATTAAATTGATGTCGTAGAGAATGGACTGGTCTGGTTATTGATGTTGGCAGCAGGAGTTTGGCACCTATCCATCACCTTCAGTTCACTCAACCCGGTGAGGATATATCGGGGCTTTCAACGTAGTCAATGTACTGTGGCAGTGGGAATGTAAAATTTGTGCCTGTTGTTCACATCTCTCTAACGAAATCTCATTTTCATCTGAGCAACCCCGTCCGAGGAGAGAAAAATTGGTAAATTTTCAGGGGCAAAGAAAAAAAAACCCTTCTCTAGCTACAGCTAAGCTAGTATAGTTATAATACCTCACTCAAAACTTACATAATAAATCAGGTAAACATATCTAAATTTTAATATCTAATAAAAAAAACCCCTGTTATTTCTATTTACAGTTTTCCAACTAGATTCCGAGTCTCAAAACACTGCATCAATCTGCCGACCGACTGGGACATTCCAAGTTGCAAATCACTGGACCGACCGACCAGGACATTCCGAGTTGTAAATCACTGGATCAATTTGCCGACCGACCGGGACGGGTTATTACACTACTAGTGAGTAGTGCCAACTAGGATCCAATATACATTAAATGGCTTGACCAACCTTGCAATTGCTGCATAGTCTTATAATTTCATTTGAAGTAGAATAGCAATAATTATCTGTGGCTAACATTAATAAAATTGACTGGATGGGGTCGAATGAGTCGTAAGATTCATTGAAGATATTGCTTATGGTGTCCCCACCCTTCAATTATTCTCTTGCTTCTCTCCTATTTTTGTTCCCTTTTTAAATAAACAGTCAATTAAGTAATCTAATAGGTCTTGACTCTGCAGTAGCCTCGTCCTATGTATCTTTTTAATTGTTCACTTGCTAATTTAAAACCTTGATTGGGGATTTTCCGTAATTATATAGTTTGAATTTATTTATTTATTTTTCATTTTTGCCTTAATTTGATATAGAATTTAGTTGTTGGACCAACTCTTTGGAGACATTTTTTTTTTCTTTCCTTTGGGTTTTGACCCCATTAGTACCCAACAAAAACTCACTCTCCGGAGATTAAATAATTTGTTGTCACTTTGAATATCGGTGGAGGCATATATATATATAGGGAGGCATCTATGTAAAGTGATGTTGATTTGTACTGTGTTAATTTTTAATTTTTTTTAAAAAATAATTTTAATATATTAATATTAAAAATATTTAAAAAAGAACATACAAAACTCTTAGCACTTAATTCAAAATTTGCTAGAAAAATAGACAGGATCAATAGGTTCCGATCGAGGCTGTCTGACTTCGTTCTACTTTAAACCAATTCATTGCAGATAAATTGACACCTTTGTACTTCATCATAGGTATATAATTGCCCACTAATTGCTTGAGGACGGATGCCCTTGCCTGGTCCCTGAAACTGCCATGCTGAATTTCTGATCATCTGCTCTGGTGGCGCGTGGGTACCTGTGTATCTTCATTTGTGATACAAAACATTGCTTTCAATTATGCTCCTCCAAAAGAGTGTCAAGCGCCCCTTTAAGTTCACCAATAAATAACTTTTTTTAGTATTTTGAACCGAGTTTGGACCGTGTAGTAGTTGTTAGCTGTTAACATTGACAGCCATACGTCTTAATTCTTTACTATTTTCATAAGGGTATCTTTTTATCTTGATTTGACAAATACCATAATTATTAAACTTGATCAATTTGATATGTCAGTATGTAACTTGTTGGCTTTAAGCTTTATTCTAGCCATATTTTTTTTAATTTTTTTAATAGTAGTGAATATTGACTTAATTAAATTTGAATGACTTAGTCAAACATATTTGATATTCAATTGAGTCTATTTTATTGCTTTTTTTAATTTTTATTCAAAATGATAATATTGTTTCAATTTAATTTTTTTAAAATGTTGTTTCACTAAAACAAGAAGATTTAGGATTGACCCGACCAATCTATTACCGGGATTTTACCTGATCCGATAACAATGGGTAATACTCCTAAAAATTAAAGACAAAGAAATTCTTCCGAACCTGCTGCGAAACAATCTGGTGGTGGAGGGAATTAGTAAAACCATGCATGTCGTGGAGCACGTCAGCCTAAACTGCTTTGATTTCGGTGATTCCATCCTTTTTTTTCTTTTTTGTCTTCGATACTCGAGGAGTGGGAGAAGGTGAAAAACCAAGTTTCAAAGCAACCCTGCCAGTATTCTGATCTCATGAATCACCATGAACAAGCTAATATTCTTCCAAAAAGGCATATAATTATTTAATCGTATCAACAGACAAAAAATGGGTTTTTAATTGAAGTCATCATCTCTGCTCAAAACCAAAAGTGAACGCTACTCAATTGCTGTCCAAATATGCTCATTAATTAGGCAACTGATCATTTAAGAAAAATACCTGACACTTTAAGTATTAAACAAGGTATATATCATTTTCTACACACACACACACACACACACTCATCGCACGATAATTTATTTCAATTTGTTGCGATTTAAGAATATTCTAAATGATTTCAAAGATGGATTTTATTTCAATTTGCACACATATGTCTGTCCTTGCTTGGTCTGCACTGATCAAAAACCCATTCAGCCATGTTTCAGTAATTAAAAGGGTGGTATATGGGGAGCTAGGTACCTTCATTACGAATTGCTGGTCATGGGTACCCACTAGCCTAAACTTTAGCTTAATTTTGTTGCAATGTGAAAAAGAATGGAGTCGTTTTCTGGGAAAGATATAAAATCAATGCAAAAGCTTTTAAATATAGTAGTATACGAGAGAGAGGTGGTGCATGGGGGGTAGTTCTTATAAGACAAACACATGGAATATGGAATATAGCCGTAGCATTTGACAACATTACAAGAGATCCATAGAGAGACATGTTGAGCGGATATTACCATACTACAAACTGATTATTCAGTAATCCGTATAAAGAAAGATAGAGAATTTATTAGCCCGAATAAACTAACACTAGATACACAAAAAGATTTCATTTCCCGGTGAATCTAGAGCGCATCAGGCGCTGACCATGGCTTCGAAAACTATAATTTAGAAATGATGAACACTTTCTAGTAATCATCTTGTTGTTATTGCCATCAAATATTCCCATAAACAAACAAATTACGAAAAGCAAAGCATGGGTTTTCGAGCATAATCAAATAGAGAATTCAGCATTTTAAACGGGGGTTGGAGAAAAGTAAAGAAAGAACAAGAGAAGAGAACAAGAGAAGAGACCATATAACCTAGACAAGGTCACGTCCATAAGTCACGTGATGGGAACCCCATGTTGACGCCGAGGAATATGGTATGTTTTCCTTTCTTATACTATATTTCTTCCACGCCTGGGGAGGGGCTCCACAGCTGGGTTTAGCCATGGAATATTTGGACATGGAGAGGGAATATTGGAGGTAGACAGATTAGACAAATACTACACGGTGGTCATGAATTGAACGTTAGGGCTGCACTCCGTTTTCCATTTCTCACCGCCACGCGCCTCTTTAATTTCTAAATACCAAGCTTAATTTGCCGTACTCTATACCCACTCTATACCCACCAGGATTTGTTTTTATGTACTCAAATCATGCCCAAAATTTAATGGCTAGATTTTATTGTTTGTTTAATTACAAAGCTATTGGACTCCTAATCAAATAAAGAATTAATTATAATTAGCAAGCTAAGTAGTGTTCTTTTTATTAGATTTGTAGTGCCAGCTCTTGTGTGTGCTATTTTATTGCTAATTCAAAAAACAATTATCTTGAATATAATTACTTGAAGAATATTATTGATATATACATTAGTAAGATCGATTTTTATTCAATCAATGAATTAGTAATTAGTGTCCCCAAAATCATACACTGAAAACTTCTCCGATCGTTTAGATTTCCGAGATCCATTGGTAATATTAATTTTCATTCGATCAATGAGTTTTTTTTTTTTAATTTTTATCTGGACCAAGGCCCATCACTTATTATCCAAAAGGAGGATTTTATTTTTCAATTTCCCATTACACAGGCGTACTCTATTCCTCTCCCGGTCACCATTTGTTTTCTCACTCTTTTTTTCAACGGGGAAATCTTATTTGAGTTGATCATACTGAGGCCACTATTACACAAATGAAAGACTTTTGATCTGTCAGCACGAAAGTTAATTAAAATTTTTTATTAAATAAAAAGATTGACTCAATTTTATAACAAATCTCCGATTCAAGTACTTAAAAATTATTTGTAACCGACTATTTCTAATTTTTTAATTATATATAGTAAAAATTCAAAAACAATCTGAATAATTTGTAAAAGTCATATAAAAAATAACCTCACTATTACCACTGAAGCAATGTTTTTAGAACCAAACTAGATAAGGAAGTAGCTAAGGAGTTGGATCGCGGCGGGTTTGTTTTGTTCAATCAATGGTTTATTGGTTCAACCAGCGATTCAATGCAATATTCTAAGTATGTTGTTGTTGATGATAAACTGATACTCGTATTGCTAAAAAGAGATTGTATCTCAAAAACTGTATACATTACAAAAATCATAAATAAAGCAAGAGGTAGCCACCCAATAGCCAAGTAAATTATGTGATGATAGCTCCATTCAACCCAACAAAAGTACCCACAGACCCAACATCACAGTAATATTAATGTACAAACGCAACTGGCTATATATCTCTTGAGTGACAGATTCAACTACATAAACTTGATACCTAGCAAGAACTTCTAAATGATTATAAATTTGGAAAGAAAAAAAAACACAAGATGTAAGGAAGCCCGCGTGTTGTTTTAGGAATAGAAATATTAAATGAATCATTTTATTTTTTATAAGGAAACATTGCAGATGACCGCGATACGTAGACTTCAATTCTTGTGATCTTTGATTTTAGTATGAAAAATATGTGAATCCGACAAT
>Ga0325414_1003642_pt1 | contig 16063 bp, 6 predicted proteins | sample PopdelMetagenome_8_FD_206183 | JGI IMG/M metagenome (GOLD analysis project Ga0325414, IMG submission 206183) | Populus deltoides microbial communities from Bellville, Georgia, United States - Leaf-PdKOR-R3 | ecosystem: Host-associated > Plants > Phyllosphere > Phylloplane/Leaf | place: USA...
TGAGACGAGAAACAAAAACAAAACAACACCCTTTTTCTTTAAACCACAAAACAAAATAACACTAGCTAGCTGCTAGCTAGTGGTCATTACAAATCAAATGCATCCCATCAATCATCATAGCGCTAGCTAGGACACACACAGCCATATTGTGAAAAATCAAATTTTTAATCTCATGGTACCCCCACCCCCACCCCCACCCCACACACACAAAAAAAAAAAAAAAACTATATTACCATTACGAATTACTAGAAATTAGTAAGTGGTTTTTCTTTCTATAAAGAGAATGGAGAGACCTGGATAACGAAAGTTACAAGGGGATTGGAGAAGTGACAAAGAACAGTGGTGGGGATTGAGACAATCTCTTGGGCTCTCGCACTAGGGCTAAAACCGACCAGTGTACGCACACCAATGGAAATGTTGGGCTACATTGAAACTACTTGCTTCTTGCCTCTTGTCCCTGAGCAGATATGTTTCCATTGATAGGCTTTGAATGTTATAATAAAACACATTATTATTTGTCAGGTACCCTTGGTTGGGACTTGGGATGGGAGCCAATCTCCAATTGAACGATCTCACCTTATATTAAACTATTTTTCTTGAATTCTTCTGTGTTTTTTTTTTTTGTCAAATAATACATGGAGCTTGTGATTGGATGTTATTGACAAATTTATTGTTTTTTTCCCCTTGCGCAAACATTTATATTTGGCATCTTATTTACTTCCGCCAATGCTTCAAATACATACAAACAAACATATAGTGTTTACATATTATCAAAAAAATATAGTGTTTACAGTTCTAACTCCTCTGATCAAATTAATGTGTAGGAAAGAGCACCATTAAATAAAATAATATTTACAAACATATTTTGTCAGGAAATTACCACCAGGTGCATGGGATGTGATAGAGATCGTGTGTTTTTTTTTTTCAAGATGGAGTTGACCATTACCAACAAATCCCCTTTGGATTATTTACGCTATTACTTACCGATATACTTAACAATATCGGGAAAAAAAAACTTAAGAACCTCTTGTCTTTTAGTTGATTTTATTTCCATTTAATTCCCTAATTTTTGTCGATCATGGAGCTGAGGCCGATGGAAATGGTATATGCAATGCACATGTCGAATACAGTGGTAATGGTAATGTTTTTGCCAATTTGAGCTTTGATTCAATGGCAGTAGTCATTGTAGGTTGGCAGTTGCCCAAGAGATGCAGTGTAGATTAATCAACTTTTTTTGCTTTGCTTAAATTAGCCAACAAATTGGAGTTTTTTTTTATTATTATAATTTAATTTGTTTGTGGACAAATCAACAAAGAAATTATCATATTTTCGTTTACATTAACTATCATAAATTGTTTACAGTAAAGCAGGTCCAAGGTCTAATTGTGTTATAAATTCTATCATCTGATTTTGATTCGAGAAGATATATACTCCTTTTCCACTGTTTAAACTCCTTTACTGATCCCCAGACAGAAGGGTGAGAAAGACCATCATTTATTAGACTAAATTAAAGACTGTAAAAATTAATTAAAGATGGAAAATGTACATGCACCTCGGTGTAAAAGGCCAGTTTAATTTTTATGCTGAAAATTAATCAATTCATCATGAGAATATATAGTATTTTGAATAGATAAATCTTACAGATTACTGCTCAAGTATTATTATTATTATTATTATTATTATTATTATTATTATTCTTAATGTGAGTGTCTGGGTTAATGTGTGTACCTTGACTAATTTCACTGATTCTGAAATTAACGATCATGTAAGTCTCAATAATCTTCTTACAAATTACTGCTGAAGTATTATTGCCAATATTAGTGGTTAATAAAATTTATTTAAAGTAATATTTAGTTATTAATTTATAGTCTTAAAGGTATGAGAAGATTGGTTGATCCAATTACAAAATTACAAAAGCCATGAATGGTTAACGTCATTATCTTACTTTTTTTAATCATATGGTAAAACATGATAAAAACAAAATTACACCTAACTTTTTAAGAATAAAAACTCCACCAAATTAGTTGTTCAATTGGTAGGGCAAATTAGTAATAATAAATTACAGGCAAAGTCAACGAGACTGTCCTTATTAATAGCAAAAATAGATTAATATATAGGTCTAAATATGTTAGATATTGTTATATATGGGAGTAGAAAAAATTATTTCGTACATTGGAAATTGCTCTTCTCTCTTTCGTATAAATACAAGGCGTATCATAAAAGTTGTTTATACGTCTCAATTTTATACAAAATAAGACATGAGAACTTTAAATATACTGAATAATTTATTTAAAAACAAAAAACTAAATAATGGTGTAAAAATTTGTTCACTGCAGCTGCTGTAGCTGTGACGGCTAAAGTACCTCCACAGTAATTAACGGCTTTAAGTGTAGATTAACTAGTGACCTAAAATAAACTGATCCATAAAACGGCTAATAACGGTATATCTTCTAGATTCTATTCATATTTTGCTCATGGTTTTTTTTTTTTATATATATATAAAAAAAATGGATTCTACCCTCAAATTAATAATAAAAAGAAGCAACTATACACTATTCTTTTATACCATCCCCTAAAGTGATACTATTATTGCCTTTATTCAATACATATAATCTCTCGCCACTCTCCACCATATAATCTCTCTTCAGTCATCTTGTACCCTCTCTCCCTCTCTCCCTCTCTCGTCTATAAAAGCAAACCCACCAGGCTAAACTATTCTCCTCACCATTTTCCACCCATGGCCGACCCTTACTCAAATTTCTTCTCAGGTTGGGTCAAGTTCAACAACAACCCTCTCCAACATTACCCATCTCCTCCACAGCAACTCCCTTATACTCACAACTTTTACACAAGTACTACCTCGCCTGCCAACCATAACCAACCTTACTTTCACTATTATCACAACCCACCTCGCTCTCCTCCTCTTAAAGAAGCCCTACCCCTTCTAAGGTTAAGTCCAACGAGGCAGGGAAAAGAGCAAGGCCAACAACGACCGGATGATGAAGAAGAAGAAGAAGAAGAAGAAATTCAAGAACTAAGTTGCAGAGCTATGGATGTGGACAAGATCAAGTACAGAGCCAAAGATCAAGAAAGCTTCTTTTCTAGTTGTAGTGCTAATAATAAAGAAGATGAGGAGTCTGTTTCTGTTGCACTACATATAGGGCTGCCAAGCCCTAGTGCTGCAGAGATGGCAACTGTGCTATCTTCTTCTTCGGAGATCACTGACAAAGATGGAGATGGTGATGATTCTGTGTACCCCATTAGCAGGCTTAATAAGGGTCAGTATTGGATCCCTACTCCTTCTCAGATTTTGATTGGCCCAACTCAGTTCTCATGTCCTGTTTGCTGCAAAACCTTCAACAGATATAACAACATGCAGGTAATTTCGTGGAACCTATCTACTGTGGCCCTCCCAAAAGACTCCTTTCCTAATTCATCTCTCCTTCTTGGCTTTTTTATTTTTTAACTTAAAGGAAAAACTAGAAAAATTATTTATTTTCTTTGGTCATGAATTTGTTCCAAGATTTGGGTTTTTCACTAGGTTTTTTTTATCCTTGGATTTTAACAGGAGAAATGAACTCTAATTTTTGTTTTCTTTGCATGGTCTATGGGTTTTGGATTCCCAAAAAATCTTTCTGATTAGTGAGACTGAGATCAGTACTTTCCTTTATGTGATTGAACAACTCAGGCAATGTTCCTTATGCCCTTCAGGCTTTGAAGTTTGTGCTCTCAACATTGGCTGATGTGCAGAACTGAAAATCTTGCAGTTTTGCTCGACGATCTTAATCACACAACAAATTTCTATTTCCACACCTTCAATTCGATACAAACAGTTTTTTTCATGACCTAGCTACCAAAAGTTTCACAGGCACTCATAAAGACCATCTATGTCCTAATCTAAGAAATGTAGAAGACTCAAACACCCCCCCCCCCTTTCAAAAAAGAAAAGAAAAGAAAGAAAAGAAGACAAAGAAAAAGAAAAGAAAAGAAATGAACTGTAGTAGCCAGTAATACTCTTCAATATTCTGAGTGAGAACAAAGAGATCGAAACCCTTCTGCCTCTTTAATAAACAATCACAATCATTAGAACTGTTGTTTAGTAAAGTAAGTAATGCTATATATTTATATGCTTTGCAAATTCCTATTTCATCAAGAATTTGAATCCGGCGATAAACAGAAATTTTTCAGACACCAGTATATATCTCACCTTTAGTTCTTAACTTTATCAATAGAACACATAATGCTTTCTTTAGACGCGGTTTTGCAGATGATTAAGATTTTGTGCTGGTACTAAATCCTGCTTTTTATGTATGAGGTTCAAGTGGTTCCAAATTTTCTTTGGTTCTAGTGTGATTAGATGGCACTTTTAGCTGTTTTTGTTTTTGTAGTGTTTCCTTTTCACTGATATTATTTGGTGTGACTGAAATTCTTTAGATGCATATGTGGGGGCATGGATCTCAGTACAGAAAAGGGCCTGAATCTCTACGAGGAACTCAGCCAACAGGAATGCTAAGGCTTCCTTGCTATTGTTGTGCCCCAGGGTGCAAAAACAACATTGATCATCCAAGAGCGAAGCCTCTAAAAGATTTTAGAACCCTTCAAACGCATTACAAGAGGAAGCATGGAATCAAGCCTTTTATGTGTAGGAAATGTGGGAAGGCTTTTGCTGTGAGGGGAGATTGGAGAACTCATGAAAAGAACTGTGGTAAGCTTTGGTACTGCATTTGTGGGTCTGATTTTAAGCACAAGAGATCACTTAAGGATCACATCAAGGCTTTTGGGAGTGGCCATGCAGCCTATGGCAATGATGGATTCGAGGAAGAAGATGAACCTTCATCTGAGGTAGAGCAAGATAACGAGTCCATGCAATGAAATAAAACATGTGGCTGCTAATTAATAAGATTAGTGAATTAATTATCTTAATTTATGAACTTAATTATATATAGCTATAGGCTTTTGAAGTGAGAACAAGTAGGCATCATCAATATTTACTTGGAAAGCCACCTTTGTTTCCTAATGTGTTACCCATGTATGCCCCCGTATTTAGGATCCTTAAACACATCATGTTAGGAAGTTAGGGTAAGTTCCTGTAAATCCATTTCTTTTCAACTCATGTTGATGCCTCTCTTTTTTTATTTAATAATTTCCTCTTATTGGCGAGCTTCTCATGAATAGAAGTTGATCAAAACATATATTGGCCAAGAAGCTCATGCATGAGAAGCTTTCATTATTATTCTGGAAGTATAAACCTAGCTAGCTACTAGTACTGTATGTTCTGAGGATGAGGAGTCTCCGAAAAATCAATTGCCTCAATCTTTCTTTAGGATTCGCATTTAGGTTTACAGAGAAACGTATCTAGGACAATTAGTTTTTGGTCTTCTGGGAATTAGCACAGGTAATCTAGAATAATATTTGTCAATGCAATTATCCTGGGCTGGTGTTGAATACATGCAAGGCCCGATACAAACAATGGATAATATATATATGTAATGAATTTGGAATATATATGATATCCATTTTCAATACCTGGGGATTCATTTTGTATGGATAAATGAGGAATTCGGCTAAGATATATTTTGGGATTGAATTTTGATTTTTTTTGTTGAGAAAATAGATCAAGAATATAAATTTTACTGTTATGAGTTAATTAAAGTTCAGAAATCTAGTTACAAATAATTTGCTTCATAAATTTTATATTCATTATTTATGATATTCTTTTTATTTAAATGATATGTTGGGTAATCAATGGTTATATTAATATGACCACGTTATTTTTTTAAAAAAATATCAATGATTAATTAGTACTTAAAACCTACCTATTTTTATTATAAATTGTGAAGTTAAAATGGATATGAGTGCTATTTTAACTTGAAAGAGAAACTAAAATCATCCTCCACTTACCGTTTAATTTGTAATCATGATAACTATCTTCATAAATCTATCTCAAAGTTAAATTAATCTATCTCAAAATTAATTTAAATTTGAAATAACTACTACTACTACTACATAATTTAATGGTCTTATAGCTATTACTTTGCACAACATAATATTCCCTTTTATTACAGATTTATGGTTCCTCTTAATTATTCTAGTTATCTTTTGACTCTATTTTTGTCCTGGTACATCAAAAGTAATTTAATAAAAACAATTTTGGGTGCTGCCCTTACGGTTTGAACCGGAAAGTTAAAAGAGAGAAAACACATCACTTTAACTACTAGACTAGCCCCTTATTTTTTTTTAAAAAAAATATCAATATAAAATATATTTTAGTGATTTATTCTTTAATGTTACATTACATAAAAATTTAACAAAAACAATTATGAGAATATTACACAAAACATTAAAAAAAACTAATTCTTTCTCAACAAATCCTATTATAATTTTTCCATATTTCAGTTTGTGTTTATATATATGATCAGGAATTATTTAACACATCCAAAATCAGTATTGTACCCGGTTATCTCACACAAATATGAGACTCATCATAAAAAAAATATTATCCATAAAATAATCCTAAGGTTATGTGAGAGAGAAATGTACAACTCCCAATTGTACTTAATAATTGTCATCAATGTATCAGTGTCTTTGCTTGATAGATTTTCTCTATTTTCCTTGTGAACTATTAAATTAATTAACTACTGAGATTGAAGAATTGCTTTTGAACATCACCCCTAGGTTCTTGAATGATGCCTAGTGGATGCACGAGATCAAGTGATCATGGATGCCTTCATCCTGTCTCTTGCCCCATGACGGAACCTTCCCAATCCCATGGATATAGCTATGTACTTAGTTGACACGGAGACAGAAGCTTCCATGGACCATGAAGTAATTGATAACAAATCACCTCTTCTTCTTCTTCTTTGAACTGACAATATCAATTGATGACCTCTTCATACTTTTAGCCATGATGATGCATGCATGGATGATATCTTTGTGGTTTTTGGGTATTTATTGTCTTTAATAATTCATTCTGTAAAGATACTCGTGGCCTATACACGTACCTCATAAAGGGTAGCAGAGAATGTGGATATATAGATAATAAAGCAAAGCTCAATGGATAAGAAGAAAGGTTGAGTATATATATAATTGTATATATATCTTTATTTGCTTCAAAAAACGCAGCTGAGATATGCTTTTTTGTTCATCCTGCAAATATAAACATCAGCTTTTTTGATTGGAGTGCATATGATGCCCTTTTTCGTGGTTAGTGGATGGGTGTGCTAATTGATGGATGGAGCATATACCATTTGAGGTGTTACTATTGCTGAAAAATTCAAAGCAAATGATTAGCTTTTTGAGGGATTGAAGAGTGAGTATGGTAAATATAGGTAGATTGAAAGATGGTGAAATTATCCGAGCATGATATATGTTGCTAAACATTTTCTTTTCTCATTTTTATTCTTCTTTGCATTCCTTCAAATTTGGGTGAAAATGTTTTACGAATCAAAAAAGATATTTTAATATTTAATCTTCCCTTCTTTTCCTTTTTTTTCTTTTCTATTTCTTATTTAAGAATCAAAATTAAACAAACAAAATTGACTTAATTTCATTTTCATTTCCTTACCTTAAAACATACAAACTACAGAAGTAAAAATATTTCATTAATTGAATGGATTAGAAAGATTTACTTTCAAAATATATAAATTGATCTAAAAATACTAAATTATAGAAGAAATTCATATTTCTTCGTTATAAAAGAACTTCTTTTTTTCGCTTCTAAAGAAAACATTATATCATGGAAGAGGGTATCATAGTACGAGTTTTGATTTGTTTACAAGATCATGATCCATCATAGTTTTGTCCTCTTGTATGGAGAAAAAAAGACGGAATGGCTGATCTTGTTGGCAGCTCTATCTCTTGTGTATGCGCGCGTGTGTATTTGAGAGAGAGAGAGAGAGAGAGGATGGGCAAAGGTCAGGCTAAAAAACGCAACAAGGAGGAGCCAGAGATCTGTTGGTTGGGCAAATTGGCAACATCTACTGGTGCCCTACAGTGCATATGCACCTCTTCTGATGGATAAACTGTAGACTGAAACGACTTATCAATGACTCTTTGACCACCTCTCTTTTCTCTCTCTGCAAGAGCTTTGAAATTGCAAAATTCACCCTGCAATTCGCTGTTTAATGAATACTTGTACACCGCAGTACAGTATTAGTGTTGATGAACACGCAATAATAATTGAAATCGAGAAAACTATCAGGGGGAAAAAAACCATCTATTCCTTTTCTTTTCTTTGTTCTCTTTCGTTCAAGATATCAATGTGTTGAAAACTATGGTCTTTGATTGTACGTGCATAATGCTAAAATCCCTGAAACAATGACAAAGTTAAAACTGAGCTGTGAGTATTCATTCAGTTGATGGCCATATATGTGGGGTTTGCGAATTTTCCTTTCCACACTGTTGTGGGGGTACTATCCATGGATCTACAGCTAAGTGTGTGTTTTAGATGGTTCGCGGTTACAGTTAAAGATAAATATACTAAAAAAATACTATAAATCATAACTTTTATTATAATTTAAGAATAAAAACAGGTTTAACCAATAAAAATATTTTTTTTGAACTACAATATCAGAAATAATCTAAGAAACAAGAGCTGCAACATTTATTTACAATTAATATAAAACCATACACTAGATTTTCGAATTATTTAAATTTTTGGTTTAAGTATATAATATATTATTTATTGATTGCCTTTGGTTTGAGTGGTTATTTATAATGTGGTATTATAGTTTTCTTTTTTATTAAGAAGTTATGAGTTAGAATTCTATGATCAGTTCTATTCTTTATAATTAAAATAAGTGTCAGCATATAATTATTCATAATTAAGTCTCATCTAATATTTGGAAATTTTGAATTAGTTAATTTTCAATTCAAGTAATTTATTTTCTCTAATTTTAAATTTGATGCTTGACTCGTTATAAATTTTAAGTCTAAATATTCTTTTTTTTCAATAAAAATTCTAATTAATGGGATCTGAACTTTAGGGTTAGGGTATCTTATTCGATCGAGTAGTTATTTCGTAGCGTGAAACGTTCAAGTGTGTTTAATACATCTTCCTTAAAATGAGACTACATGTTACATGGGTCCGAAGGATCATTCTACAAAATCTTTGGCATCATTTTTTTTTAAAAGAAAACGGCAAAGTTTTGGCACGGTATATATTAATATGAGCGCAACTCAATTGTTTTCTTTTTTCCTGCCTAAAGCAGTCAGTCGATCGAACACAGCCTTTCTTTGCTTAAAATCCCAAGGCCCCTTTCTTTCTTTTTAATTTCCTATCCAATTTTATACTACATTGATTCTAGATTAGTGCCCATAATTCCATTACATTGTTGCCTTGACCTTGTCAAGGAGACCAAGCATCCTCCGTATGAGAGAATATGTAAATGTTTTTTTATTCTGTCTTTTGTATTCATATTCCTGTACATAGGGGACAGCTATGTCTCCCTTGGCTCGAATCACGAGCTCTTTTATATATATATATATATATATATATATATATATATATATATATATATATATATATATATATATATATTTTAAATCATCGACCGCCCTCTGTGTTGCTCTTTGTTTTTTGAAGTATACTGTCTTTACGTTAGAAGAGTTATGAGTTCTCAAAGTAAGAGGTAGAGATAGTTGTTTAGTTGTTAGCATTTTCCTCATCGTTTATATTTAGTTTTTGTTGGCATGAGCTGTACAAACCTATACACAACAGGAAATTAACTATAGCTGTAAATTCTAGTATATCTTCTATTTATGTAAATCCGATTATTATGGGAAAGTAGTTGATTTCTTTCCAAAAACAGCTAGTAAAGCTGTAAACTACTTTGTGTGTGTGTCTATATATATATTCAGTATCAGAAATAAAGGGAAAGCAAGAATTCTAGCCACATAGAAATCAAATAAAAAATATATATAAATTTTGATTTTCAATCAACCCAATATTGAAGGATTAAATTAAAAAATAAAAATAAAAAATAACTTGTGTTAACCTGTCAATTGTCAAACCCAGACTGGAAGACTGAAATAACTCCATAGAAAACGATTCAAAAACAATTATTCTGAAAATTATATTACTTTAATTGTTATTATTTTAAAAAGAATTATAACAAATGTCATTGCTACTGTTAATACACTGACAAAATAAGTTTGTCAATATATTGCAAATATCACTACTACTGTTAACTTACCGATAACATTCTGTTGGTGATATGTAATTTTACTGAGAGAATTACCGATGGAATAAAACGGATAATTTTTTTTTGTGAGCATTTTCTGTCTGTAAAACCATCGGTAAATTTATTAACGACGGATTCACTGACAGATAAAAAATTACTAATAAGCATTTTTCTGACGGACGATTCCGTTTGTGATTTTATCGGTAAAATAATCACAGACGGACTGTTAGTGTAAATACCAATAGAAATTTATGTCGATAAAATTGTTAAATCTGGTACAGGGTGAAGAAAAAGAATTACTTAGAAATTTAAAATATAACATTAATTACTTTAAAATTGTTTTTGATAAAAACATTGGAGGAAATAATTTATACAAATTAGTGTATATGCCATGCATCTTTAAATATTATTTTTAAATTTATTCAAATAAATAAATAAAAATTTGAAATGCTTAACTGATCTTATAAAAAGGGAAAATATTTATTAGATTCATTGATTAATTAAGAAATCAATTACCGAAAATAAAACCTTAAAAAATAATTTTAATATTTGTATAGTTGATAGTGTGTGTATGTGATAAAAGAGTTGTGTGATGTTTAATTTAATTTCAAAGTGCTTATTTTATATATGACAAACAATGAAGCAATTACAAAAACAAAAATCTGAAGAATATCTGAAATTTATTATTTTTCACATTCAGTTTACATTTAAATAGTAGATATATTAAATCAATTTAAGTAGGTAATTTTTTTTTTGGATATCTTGAAGAAATAATTTTCAGGAAAAAATCCATTTAAATATTCCTCAATGAAAAAAAAATGATTAAAATCAAAGTGAGTGTTAGCTCTGTACGTACTCCTAGTTTTATTCCTTGGCTTTTCAATAATTTAGGAGGAATTTCTCCCCCTTCCACTATCTGTTTGAGCTATCAAAAAGAAAAATAAAAGTGAAAAAGGTTATGAAGCATGGACGAGGACACGAGACACGTATACTGCGCAATATCAATATGACGTTGCATCAATTCCAAAAAAGATTAGGCTACAATTTGTGAGGGATACATTAATTTTTTATATATTATAAAAAAAGTATTTTGAAAACGTGTGTGTGTATATATATAATGATCATTGTAAGGAGGAATACATGAAAGTATAAAATAAAAAATAGAGATCATGCTCTTAATATTTTTTTTTATACTTATAATAAACTTGGATGTCTTTTAGTTAAATTTATTTGAAAATGATTATAATGGTTTTGAAAAGATAAATCATAATTTCATATTTTTAAATTTTTTTAGTGCCAGTCATCTTTTTTTTATTTTTTATTTATAAAAAATTTATTTCTTAATCTATAAATAATCAAATCATTTCTTTTTATAAGACTTACATTGAAAAAATTGAATATTAACAACAGAAATAATAATAAGAGAAATTCATTGTTACCCTCTTTACATAGTGTTTTTCATTAGAATAATATTTTTTTTTAATTTTTAATTTTTTTAATTTCATATTTTAATATTAAATTTATTAAAAATTGAGCTTCATAATTTTTTTTTATTTTTTATGAGGTTTTTCAAGTCTCATGACTCGGATTATGAGTTTTGCAGGCTATCTTCATAATTATATATATATAATTTGGGTTTGTTAGGTTACCGAATAGACTTCAATCATTTTTTTAATTGATTTATTTTTAATATCATCATTTAATGCTGAGTTGGTAGAGAATTGAGTTTAATAGTATTTTTTTTAATTTATTTTTTATAAGGTTATCATGGTTTCATGATCTAAGTCATGAATTTAACATGTTAACTAAGGTAGACTTGAATTGATCTAATATGTTATTGTCTTAATAGTTTTTAAAAAGATATGTCATCTTGAAATTTTATCGAGAAAAACTATATTTTTTTCTAGTTTTCCATATAGTTTTTTGATTTGTCAAATCGATCAAGTTAATCCTTACACGTTTAATTTTTTTCTACTAAAAAATACATTTATAATATCTGGACATTATTTATTTTTATATTTTAAAATTTTTAATTCAAATCATAGCCCGAATGAATGATCTAGTCAACCATAAAATATGTTGTAAATGCTCAAACCCAAAACGGTGTCGTAATGTATTTGGGGCTGATGGGCATTAATTTTTTGCCCAAATGAAATTTGTTTAACACGCACGGAAAAACTGTTTTTTTACCGTGTTGTCAAGTGTTTTCACCGGATCTTAATAGAGAATGATTTTATTAGTGTGCCGAAAGGTTTGGACTATTAATTCCAAATTGTGATTTTAATAACATTGCATAAAGCTTATATTTGAGTCGATTTCTTTCCAAAAACAAATATATTACAAAACTAACACTAAAACGTACTCTAACCATATTCTTTATATATCCCCACCTATATTCTTGCCGTATCTGAAATTAAGTTTATTTTATTTTTTATTGTATATCATACAATCCGAATATATATATATATATAGACACACACACACACACAAAGATATTGATGAAGTGTTCGTGTTTTCTGGTTAAAGACGTGGGACGCATTAATATTCCATATAAGTTTTGCCATAATTGCCTTAGCATACTCTAGTGAATAATTAATGTTCTTAATTCGGCTTGCGAGGGAAACTTTCATTGGGAATGATGAATGGAAATCAGTTTTTATCAAGGGTATAGCTTATTCAGCACAAGTTAACTCTTGTTTGCACATTTTTTTAAAGCAATAATAATTTTTAATTTCTTTTTATTTGATAAGGAGATGTTTTTACTTTTAGGTAAACCTCAAATAAAAATGTGAAATCAAAGTGCATTCTCAGCAATATAATTCATCGTACAACCACGTTGGATATCAGTAAAGCTTCGGACACCCAAATTTAACAAAAAAATTCACTTTAATTTCACTGAAATTAAGGCATAGTTTACCATGTCCAATGAGAAAGAAAAGAAAAGAAAAGTGGGCATGACCATGTCGTGATTAAAGCACAAAAACACACTCGGAGTTGTATTTTTCGTACTTAAGAATAATATTTTTGCAGTGGATTAATTCCCTTTTTACTGCGGTAGAGAACAAACACAATTCGGAGTCTGGCTCACAATTTCTACCTTACAAAGTGCATCTTCAAAATCATACGTACCAAAGTGAAAGAAGGAACATATGAGGTTGGCCTGATCCCCAAAGTAGACGAGACAACTTTGTTTGAGAGGCCCCAAGGAACAAAAGAAAAAGGAAAAAAAGGCAATAATAATCTTGACCCATGATCACGTACCTTTGAAAGGGAATTAAAATAAATAAATATATATATATATATATATATATATATAGGAATTAAATAAGAGCACAAAAATCCTTCTTTTGGACTATACCTAGAGATCTCTTTTCCCATTATCATTATCCATGACATATGCCCGCTTTGATATCCATTTTCTTCTGCTAAAGTTACCCTGCTTTGGTGCATGGAGATTCTCCAAGTTGTAGTAGTATTGGGGTATCATTATTTGGGGAATATATAGAGAAAAAACTTCATAGAGAAGAAAGAGAGAGCACTCTCACAGACAATTCAGAAAGAGAGGGCATATCTAGGCTTTTTCCTCTGCTCAAGGTCAGTAAAAAGTCATGTTTGACGTTCATGGCTATCAAATCAAAGAGGAATAAAAACCAATTATTTTCTTTTAAAAAAGCACTCCTAATATTTGAGACATGTAATCAATCAAAGGTCTCCTTGCAGGAAATCTTAGCAAAGATAAATAAATATAAAGCTAAAGAAGCCCACGTTAAAGTGCACTCGTTACCCACACGGACACAATTATAAAAGTACATTCATGGAAGCAAGGAGATTCCATGCTATTTCAACTTGGCAGCAGAACATATCAATAATTCCCTCCCCACCCACACATCTACCTTACTGCTTTCTTGCCCTGAGAAATTGCTGTTGATTCTGCGTCCATGATGTGCTCAGACGAAATCTTTTCTCAACAACAAATTATGAATCATATAACTTCCAGGCTAAAGAGAGACGATTTTGATAATAAAATCACAAAAAAGAGCAAAATATAAATAATAAAATTAAAAATTCAAGTTATTAAACCCTAAAATATATGAAAACTGAAAATCAATTTTTAGTTGCAACCAAAAAAGAGTCGATATAAAATAATAATCTTAACTTTAGAGCACTGTAATGATATAATTGTGTTAGTTCTTTCCCTTTTTTTTCCTTTTTTTTTTTTTTTTGATTGACAGCGCCTTGCAGCAGTGCTGCTGTCAGTTAATTCTCAACGTTGATGCAACATTTTGTCTGATCAGGATCGCATGGTTTGGATCGATTCTTAATTTGACGGACCATGTCTAAAATGGCTTGCTGTAGGACCCATTGATAGATCATGATAATTTTTACTTTTTAAGATCATTATATAGCTTTCTCAAAAACAAACCACAAAAAATTACAAGGGCAGCTTTATCTTTCGAAAAAGAGAACTTTCACCAGCTTCCTAGAAGGATCATATCCTTTGGAAAAATAAATACGTATAATAAAAGTAGAAAAGAAAAAGTTAGAGCAAAATAATAATTATTTTATTTCCTATTGTATATTGAAAATGCGTTGAGATATTAAATAAGAAAATAAAAAAAAATTAATAAGGAAGTAGAATCTAAATGCTGAGAAGACATCATTGAAATACATAGTGAGCCTTTTCTTCTTACCGAGGCGAGAAGACATCATCTTATGGACCATGCTAGTTTTAGCCAGGTTACACAGAGGCAAAGATTACTGTTGTGTTTGTTTATATGATTTAACTGTGTTTTTTTTTAAAAAAATATTTTTAAAATATTTTTAAATTGTTTTAATGTGCTGATATCAAAAATAAATTTAAATACATTTTTAAACCGTGTCTGTAAAAAAATAAAGAAAAAAAAACATTGCTTAGTTTGAAAAGAAAATTTTAAAAAAGGAAAATTTGTAGGTTAAAATCACAAGAGAATAGAGTTCAAGTTAAATAAATTCTTCTTATGCTAATATCAAAAATAAATTTAAATACACTCTTAAACTATGTCGGTAAGAAAATAAAGAAAAAAAACATTCCTTAGTTTAAAAAGAAAATTAAGAAAAAGGAAAATTTATAGGTTAAAATTACAAGAGGATAGAGTTCAAGTTAAGTAGAAAGTACCCTCGTCAATTTTGTTTATTGTATTTTTCATAATTTTTTTTAAATAAATAATATCCTTCTCCAAAAGAAAAAAAAAAATCTTCAACCTCTTGATCTTTTCTCTTGAACTCAATAAGGAGTCAATGTTTCTCATTATTGAGATCGAGGAGGGAGAGGGAAAACCCTTTCTTCATCCCTTGAATTAGGGGATAAGGGCACTAATAAGGTTATTCGACAGACAGATAGAATAAAGGCCATAGGCCCTAATTGTCACAGAGAGACCCTACAGCTGCTGATGTTGTCTGTATGAACATATTCAGAAAGGGCACATACACATGCCTATAGACTATAAGCCCTATAATACCCATAGGATCATGGATTACTGCAGGCAAAGATCCAACATGTAAGGGAATTGAAATACTTAAAAGTACTTTATTAAGTGATCAATGATATTCAACTTTTTTTTTAGTTTTTTTATACATAACTAGCATAACTCCTTACGTTTTGCCCTGGTGAACACTGCTGAAGTGCAGCTACGTTGAAGAAGAAGATAAAAAAATCAGCCCCATCAGTGATCTCAGCCATGAACTGGTATATATTGATCATCTCTATTATTTGGTTTCTTTTCTATTTAATTCAATAATTTGGACGACTCAAAATTAAGCTATGAGACCTCACAGTACAAGTGATAATGGCCTAATGGTACAAAATTCTCCCATCCAATTAGTATCGATCATTATCATAGTTA
>Ga0325414_1003643_pt1 | contig 16063 bp, 8 predicted proteins | sample PopdelMetagenome_8_FD_206183 | JGI IMG/M metagenome (GOLD analysis project Ga0325414, IMG submission 206183) | Populus deltoides microbial communities from Bellville, Georgia, United States - Leaf-PdKOR-R3 | ecosystem: Host-associated > Plants > Phyllosphere > Phylloplane/Leaf | place: USA...
TTTCTTTTAATTTTTTTTGGGTCTTTCCGTTTATGACGACGCTGAGGAATGAAAACCCAGTAAAACATAGTTAGCGCAGGCAAAATTTTACTAAGAAGTGATGGGCCCCAGACTAATGAGATTTTCCGTGCATGTTACTGTTTTCGTAGTGATTTGTCTATCACAACACCACTTTTGGACCCTTTCCTTGCACGTTACTATATTTTAAATATAACTTTATATATATATATATATATATATATATATATATTTACTCCAATAAAAAATATTATTTTAATATATTTAATATCAATACAACCACTTACTTTAACTGATCTTAACATAATTAATTTAGTTAATTTTTATATAATATTTTTATATTTAATATTTTCACTGAAGATAATCTCTACAGTACTGGATATATTGTCATTGTTTGTAGTTGGAGATGCCAATCAATGACCAATTGCTGTGTGTGTAGTTTTTACCAGAAACACAAAAATGGCTTTTAATTTTTTCAAATAAAATTAACCATTTCAATTTAAATTATTTATTATAGTATAGTATCAGATATGTTGTGTTCGTAAAATTCAAACATTTTACCTGCAAATTCTTCATTTCTAAGAGTGGATAATTATAATTTTTTTATAATTGATAATTAATTTTCTCCATGAGCATACACAACGAAGTTCCACAACATAATTTCCTTGCAATGATCCATTCTAGATCCCCATATCCTCTGTTATCAGATATGAAAATGATCAAAAGTTCGAGTTGAGAATGAGACTGTAAAGTGTCGCCCTCAAGAGACTTGTGCTCCCCTAATAACCGATGACATAGCTATACAGAGAGGGTGGCACCTCGACTGCTCTTGGCCTTAACATTGGCTCCCTTGCCGATCACCACCTCAACCGTCCTACGTCGCCACCCTCCACTGCCAAATGCAAGGGGGCATGCATGACCTTCATTGTCCTGGCATTCTAAATCTACTCCAAATTCAACAAGAATCGAAACTATGTCCTTACTCCCTTCACAGCTGCTGAAACCATATATTGATCGCGATATTTTAAGCTGGCACTTCAAGACTCGCTAGTTCACCTCGTCTTGCGGCCATTAGTACTGGTTCTCCACACTGTAGAATCCCCAGAACCCCCTCCTGCATTGTTATGCGCTGTTTCAATTGAAAAGCAAGAAAAAATCAACTATAAGAAAGGTAAAAGCAGAACAACGAAATGTAAGGGCTCAGTATTTTTACAGTAAAATCACAGGTTCAACTTTGAGTGATTAAACAAGCTGACGCTCCTCATCACAGCTATGCAATGTAAAAATATATATATTATTTAAGAGAAACTAACAATATTAATCACGAAAGAAAAAAACAAGTAAAGGAATTGTGTTTTTCATAACAAACGGTGGCTCGGCATTTGGGATTGAGAAAGAAGTTTATGCGTTCCTGTGGTCTAACATTTCTACCAGTCTCTCTCCATTGCAGGTGTGCGGAGTACAGAAGGAGGAGTGGTGTCTTGTTGGTAACAGGCAGTGAAGTTTGTGTGGTTTTTGATGATCAGTGCATGTGAATATGTAGGGGTCTTGTCTGGAGACCTCCTTTTCTTCTTCATTAATTTGAGTGTTTAGATTTTATTTTCCTTAATTCTCAACGAAGTTCTTGCCCCTCTGTGTCAATTGTTTTTGTTATTTGACGAACTATCATCTGCTTTTAATTGTTATTTGTAACCCAACTTTAATTTTATGTCAATCGAGCATATAAACTTTAAATTTTTATTTTTATTTTGATAAACCAATATTTTTTAAATGTTCCAATCAACTAATTTTTAATGTTGGTTTTTAGTAAAATTATAATAAATTAAAAAATTATTTTAAAAAAATTATTTTAATCAATGGCTAGTCATCTATATAAAAGACTAAAAAAAAATTGATAATTAATTAAAATTAAAAAATAAATTATTGATACGTTTAAAATATTTATTATTTTAATTTTTAACCAAGCAAACTAATATTATATCATTGCAATATGAGTGCAAAAAATTAACGAAAACATCGCGGCCCTGGGCTTGAATTGGGTCACAGTGGCTTTCTAATTGCATTTCTAAACCATGCATTAAAAAAATCAAAATTTCTTAAAATTTATAGTAAAATTGCACTTAAAGAAATGTATTCAAATAATGTATAATTTTTATTTTTTAAAATTTATTTTCAATATTAACATATTAAAATAATCTAAAAATATATAAAAAATCATTTTTTAAAAAAACACAACTCTGGCACCCCTGTTTGGAAATGTGGTTATGATTGTTTTTCAAAATATTTTTCGTTCAGAAATATATTAAAATAATATTTTTTTTATTTTTTAAAAATTATTTTTTATATTAACGAATCAAAATAATCTAAAAAGATTAAAAAATTATATATTTTTTAATTTTTACCTTGAAAGTCAAACGATGGCACCAACCTGATGTCCCGTGGCCCGCCCTTTCGTTTCAGAACCCTGCTGCTAATAACTTCATGTCGTTAGGACTACATCTTTTGTGTAGCAAGCTCAGATGGTTATAAAAACTTTAATTTTAATTAGTTGTAGAAGTTAATCATGTTGCTTAAAGCTTTTTAAATTCTAAAATTAAATAAATAGTATTGAAACAATTTCATTTCTATTAAAATATTAATTTTTTCAAATAACATGTAAAAAAGAGAAAAAAATTAAAATCAGGATCATAGATTCATCATCCTGATCATTAATTTTAATTTGTGATATGCTCAATTGCTCATTGCCTGCACCTGACAAAACACCGAGCAAAAAGAGTGTGTTAAGCAAGCTGATCCGGTGGAGCCCATGGCCATTTTTCTAAACAACAACCCAGAGTCGTTATAAGCGAGCCTTTTCATTTTCAGCAAGCCGGTGACAGACAGGCACTTAAACACCCCCACGTGTTAACATTTGATGCTCCAAATTTCTAAAAAGCACAGAAACTTTCATGACATGCAGGTAAATCTATCGCCAGGAACATTCCATCGTACTCTTCTTCCCTTCCCGCAAAAAACGCTCTCAGCTGCCAAGGCTGGTATGCCCCTTCCGTTTCAAAGAGAATAAAAGAAACAACACATACACACCACACTCACCTCTTTCTATTCACAGTTAGCTCCCCCCCTCCTCTCTTTCAAAACGACTTAGCTTTTTATTTAAAACGCCATTGTCGATACCTCTGATCCTCTCTTAAGCTTCTTCTCTCTCTTTTGTTTTCAGAGTGAAATCCTCCCTGACAATAAAAAATGTTTTACTCACACCAGCTTCTAGCTCGCAAAGCACCACTTGGCCAGATATGGTGATCTCCTCTTCACCTTTTTTTAAAAAAATTCTATAAGTTGCTTGCTTCGCTTTTTTGTTATTAGGATTTTAATTCTGTTTTCTTCTATGCATTTGTCTCTATTTATTTTTTGAAGTGATTAGTAATATTATGATACTCAGGAACGCTCTATTTCTGCTGATTATCTTTTTTTTTTACATAATTACCCTGTTTTTTCTGAAAAAACAAGGAATGTATTCATTGTGAATATAGATTACTTATATTGAAAGGATTTTCGGTTCATTTTTTGAACTGAGCGACTGGACGCGGTTTATTTTAAGCAAATATGGAGTGTAGTATTTGCATGATATTCTGTGTCTCTCTTAACTAAAGTGGATTTGTACGATAATCTCCGTTTCCTCTGTTTGACGAAGGATGGCTGCAACCATGCATGCGAAGATCAACCGGAAGAAGCTCAATAAGCTCAACATCATCCGTATCTGGTTATTTTACTTTTAAACTATCTCTATTTTCCTTTCCTTTTTCCAAATCCGCTCAAATCGATATGGCGGACTTCATTTTTCTTCTCATTTTTGCTTGTTTCTACAGTGAAGAGATTTTGAATCCCTCAGTACCCATGGCTCTCAGACTCTCTGGAATTCTCATGGGTACTCGTCCTGTCTCTCTCATTTAAGAGTGTTTTCTTTTTCTTTCAAGTTAGGAGTTCTAACTTCTATCTGTTTTTAATCAAAGTTTAAGTTCGTAACAGAGACATTTCTCTTCCTCTCTTGTTTTTTTTTTACCTCTCAGGTGGAGTTGTTATTGTCTATGAACGAAAAGTGAAGCTCCTCTATGGTGAATCTCCTTTCATTCTTTTATTGACCAGTACTTGAATTTCAATTTCATAATCTTATTGATAATGCTTCTTTATACTCTGGTTTTTCTTCACAGATGATGTAACCCGCCTGCTGGTACATACATTGAAATCATATAATTCAACCAAAAAAAAAATCTAAATTCCGTATTGTTTTTCCCTTTCAATTTCCGTGCTATGATCAACTATTATTTCATGACGCGTCGCTCGTTTCTTGATTTGAATTTCGTCAGGTTGAAATAAACGAAGCATGGAAAGTGAAGGTAGCCCCAGACCCCACTGTCCTTCCTAAGGGAAAATCACAGGCCAGGTCTGTCACTGTAAATTCTTATCCAAGCTCTAAATCAGCGTTTTTTAGCACATGTTTGGGAGGAGTGGCGTGTTTTACCATGGATAAAACCTGGCACTTTTTTAAAAAAACTTCATACTAGTTCAAATTTACGGGGACGACCTCCGCGCATTGTAGCACCGGTGACAGTTCACACCTCACAGTGATAACGATACTTCATGAATTTTGAGTGTGAGTTTTGGGTGCTAAAGCAAGGGTAGTAAAAGTCGAAGTGCATGGATTTTGTTTTGTTTACTTTGTGATGCCGTGTGTCTATGATTGAAGGAAGGAGGCAGTGACTTTACCAGAGAACCAAGAAACAGATGTGGGAGAAATTGAGCAATCCCTTAATTACTCCAATGCTGCAACCACCACCATGGGTTTTCAACAAACGGCCTATTTCACCATGGTAAATTGTTCATTTTATTCTTCTTCTTCTTCTTCTTTTATAGGATGGTACATTGTTTAATCACACTCTTAAAAAGACATAAAACAACTCCAGCATTATTCATTAACACTACATCAATGAGTTACATGAAGTTATGTCTTGGGCATTTTTTGTGGTCAACTACGCTGTGTTTACTTGGTGGCAAATTAGCGCACAAAAACTTGTGGACTGTCTATCTGGTAGGTTTTATCGTGCATGAGCAAATTGTGACCTTATTTTGTTTGATGGGAAGGTGTTTGATAAACGAACCCAATTAAGCATTAAGCCGCAAAAGGTCTTAAACCCACACAAATTCGAATTAGTTGCCTTATCTTTTATGTGGTAAATTTATGTTTAGTCCATTGTCTAAGCTGTTGGGTTGCAGTTATGGATTTTGCTTCAGATGCCTTGTGCATGTTACAAAATGCATATTATTGTGGATGTATAGCAATTAGCATTGATTATAGTAATATTATGTCATTGAGGTAGAATTCATAATACAGCTTTTATGGTGCTGCACTAGCTTGCATGTCAAATGTATAAATTTCTAATCTTACATTCAGTGAAATTTAAGTCAAATTTACAATTATGCATGATCTAACCTAAGTCATTGCATGTGATTTAATAAGGAATCAAAGCATATCAATGGTAATAGAACTACATGCACTCGCTGGGAAAAAAAAAGTTGTTAAAATGAATACTTCTAAAATAGGGTATGCAGCTGATCACTTTTTGACCCCTCTATGTTGTTCAGCGGCTTGACAATGTGGATGAACCGTTTGTTAACAATGACATCAGGGAGGGAGATGCATCCCATCACTTACATCAAGGTTTCCATTTATTACTTGCCGGCTTCTCCTCCATCCAAGCTTTTAGTGATGAGTTTTCTGGCATGCTGATATTGTTCCCTTAAGTTAACTCAAGATGCCTTTTCAGCTGATGCCGACAACATCACGTTATTTGAACGTTTTGATTCATACCAGGCTGATGCTGATGCGTACAATCGCTTTGAAAGGTGAATTCAATCATGATGCAATATCGGTTCTGATTTGCATAATTAGTTTATGCTTTTCATATAGGGCTTTGCCGCTGCCTGTGCATAATGTGGTTCATTCTACTAAAATTGTATGCATGGAATTTAAAATTCTCTCCTTGTGGTTGACAAGGCATTTCCCTTACTTTAATCTTATTGGGTTTTCATTATATTCTCATATGCTGATCTTGGACGATGGTGTGGCAGATTTGATATTGAAGGGGATGAAGAGACACAGGTGAACTTCACTTCAGCAGATCATATGGATATCCCAACTACTCTCATACCCTCCCCACATGAACAAGACGAAGCTCAAAGAGGTCAGCAATATAAAATGCATGTTAGACAACTGTTGCTTGTTTTTTGATTAATTACTTTTATTGAATGATTTTGAAGTTGATATAGTGTATACTTCCACCTTGATTGACCTTTGTCCTTCGACATCTATATATTCCAATAGAAGGTTATGCGACAAGCACTTTGAATTGATATATACATCCCACCAAATCGAGCTATTTTCCTCTTTCTCCTTTTACCAACCCTTCTCCTTCTATGACTGGCATGATAGAACCTGGTTATAATTAAGCTGCACATCATTTTATGTTTGCGTTGCTTGCTCAAGCTGAAGTCTTTTGAGTTGATTTATAAATATGCTTGGTGAGGATAGTATCCACCGTCTCAATCTCCTTGCCCATTGACATCAGTATGCAAATCGTAGGAAAACACAAAAATGATAGAAACAAGAGGATGCTCTTGAATGACACCTTATTAAAAGTATTATGTCTAGCAGACTGAATTGGAAATGAAACAGCACCTCATTTTATTTTATGTTTTATTGTTTTTGACTTATTAATAAATTTATTTATGAAGCTTGTAACTGGCTTGATGTCATCGTTTCATTAACCCACAAACATCATGTCTAAACATGTACTTCAGAGAGAGGAAGATCAATCAAAAGGATGGCTCTCTAATTCCCTTGCCTCCCTTTTTCTTTCTACCTCTTTAATCCAGAAGCCTGTATATATGAACTAGTTATTTTCTGGGTAGAAGCCAATCATTAAACAATTGAATTATTTCATATATGGGAGTTGACATACTGGATGGCCAGTCATCAAATGCCCAATTAAAGTTATTGTTTATTAAGATGCTATACTGTCGTCTTCTTTCTAAGTTTTGTCCTTGATTTGAGAGAATGCCTTGGTCCTTGTCACGGATGTGCCGGTATATGTAACATTTGTAAATTATTCTTGATTTACATGCATGGCTCCTTCCACTGAGATCCTACCTAATCTAAGTCAACTAGTTGCGTGACTAGCCCCATTAACTTCATTTATTTGTAACTCTTTAGCGATTTTATGCTTAAAAGTTTACGGAGACTACTTGTACTGATAAAGAGCATTCAGCAAAGAAACTATCAACCTGGGTACACGTGCTAATGTTAAGGTCTTCCTGCAGCGGAAGAAAACCAAGACCATCATCCAGAATTCCAAGTCAATCAACAATCTAATGAATGCAAGGGAGCCAGGCAGGTAATTAATTGTAACATCTCCCGCACTGATAATATCATTTTATAATAAAAGAACAATACAAGTACAACAAACTTCAAAGTATGGATGCAACAGGATCAGCAGAAGCAAAGGCCAATTAAAAGGAAAACAAGAAGACAAGCAACTACTACCGTTGATTATGAACAAACCATTATTCCAGGTCATGTATACCAGTCATGGCTTCAAAATGCTTCTGACATTGTCTCAAGGAGAGGAAGAAAGAGGAAGGTCAGGTCTCGATTTCCAATATTATTCGCATTTCGGTGAAGGTTCACCAACTAAGCTTGTGCGAGGAAAACTTTGTGACTTACCATCATACGAATTACATAGTTTAAGAATTGCTAGTTGTAATGGGTGCATGAGTGCTCTATGATACTTGTAATCGTCAAATTTTAAAAAATCTTGAAATTGTTACCCTTTTGAAATGGAGAGCAAAAGTGAAGGAAAAAAAATTATCTGGATGTTCTATCGATAAGTTCCCTATTCTGCTTTTTTTTTTCAGGCACGCATGGGTATTATGTCCACTACAAAAATATCTAACCTCATGGAGCTCCCACCTACTGTTCTTATTGATGATAATGGAAATAGAGAAATCTATTATCCAGCTCCTCTTCTGGAACTTTGGACCAAAAGTACCCAGCCTCCTCATGACTCTCCTTCTGGTGAGATTTAAACATTGTAACTTTTAAGATTGTTCTCCTAAGAAGATTTTCCTAACAATGATTAGAGATTCGTTTTGTACTTGTGTAAGAAGAAAGGACTTCTGCACCACTGCCACCAGAACCATCAAAATCGTCACCACCAGACAGAGTAAATTATCAAGATCCAGCTGGATACGTAAGTCCCAGCAGCAGTGGCTTGGTTCTTCTTCTTTTCTTTTTTTCAGTAGAAACATTATAGCCTTTCTATTTTGATTGTTTGGAGTGTAGACCTTTGATGATGTTCATAGTGGAGTTGGCTCTCAGTCACTGGGTACTTCGATAGAGAAGATGAGAACAAACGTTGTGAATGATGAGCAATCCATGGATATCCTCATGGAAGAGCTAAAAGCCAACCTTAGGAACAATGGTGTGAGGATGACTGAAGCCAATATGGCAACACCTAGGAATTCTGGTATGCTGCGTCTATCTCCTCTGCTTCATATGTTTCACTTGTCTGGATAATGACTAAAAGGTAATTAGAGGATTATGATTACACTTCTCAAAGTTCGTTTCTTGATCTGAATTACAGGAGATGGAGTGGGGTCCATTCCAAGCTCTGGATCAGGGCATGGCATTCCACCACATTATTTGGAAGTCAATTTAGGACGGTTAGTGGAACCCATATATATTTAGCTAGAGTGATGAATGACTGTGTAGGAACGTTTCATTGGGATCACTGTGGAGTTAGCTTTTAAGAGTTAAGACTCATTATGCTCTTCAGATAAAAGAGAAATGATGCATTTGGTATTTAATGTACTGACTATCGACAGATCAAGTAAGAAGGGACGTCATTCCTCATCCAGACACAGTGGCAGTAGTCTTGAGACAGTAGTCGAAGAGGATCCTTGGCGGTTTGCTGATCCAAATTTTGAGTTATCTAGGCTGTCTGAGAATGGCCCAACACCTGATCAAGGTAAATGGCATGGCAATTCATGTCTTTGGCTGCGGTGCTTTGGCTATTTGGTTCTACCTTTTCCAATCAAAGAACCTAAATCCTAATTCCCCCTGTTAAATTTTCCACAGAACTGTTGGTTGAAACTGAACCTACACAAACCCAACATCATGTTGTTGGTCAGCCTGTTGACAAGATAGCTGATTCTATCCGAATGTATTGCTCTTGTCTGGCCTTTTCTTGAATTTATTTAGTTCTTGCGTTTGTCATATGATCATTAAACTCATTAACCATACTTAAATGTGCACAGGCAAATGAAAACGCATTTTGAAACGCCAGGAGCCCCTCAAGTAGAATCCCTGAACAACCTGGCTGCTGGAATGAACACAAAAGCAGCAGCTCTGCTGTTTTATCAAACTTGTGGTATATTCTTTCTCGTGTCATCAGAAGCAGTTACTCTTTAATTTTTAAAATCAAATGCTAGCTTGACATAATTCCAACTAACTGAAACTGTGAATTTTTTTTTCTTGACCTGATTTGATTGAAACTTGGATAAATTGTATGCAGTTCTTGCGTCACGTGATTTCCTTAGAGTTGAACAAAGGGTGCCTTATGGGGATATTCTCATCTCTAAAGGAGCCAAGATGCATTAAGAGGTCATCATCTTGTATGTGTACCATTTTTTTTTTTTTGTCTTCGGATATTTTTAGGATGATGGTTTTACAAATAACTCACAATGTTTGTTTTATGCAGCTTACTGTTTTATTGGAGAGCAGGAGTTCACATTCCTGTGAGATTAGCCAGCTGGTAAGATAGTATAAATAGCAAAGGAATCTCCTCTCTTCTCAGGACAGTTTTTATAGTATTAGACTGTTCTGGACTACTGAATCTTGATTGGTGATTGGGGTTCCCTATGCTCTTTTCCTCACAATAGATCAAAAACTATATTTCTCCCATGCACACGGAGATTTAAGACATTTTTAGAAAGACTGCAGGGAACCAAAATTAGTTGTGGAAAAGCGAGCAAGGTTCTCTTCCCAATAATTTGTCTTTGGCCTGCTAACGTTAAATTAAGAACGCCACTGTGTTCCTGAAATTAAGGACTGTCTATGGGTGTTGTATCAATTGCTAGATTTCATTTTTGATAATTTCTTTTATTCATGAATAGGTTTTCTCGTGATTTTTATTTTCTTGAAGCATGGCTGGTGTGCAATGAATAATCCTAGGATATGTCTACGTTGTCATGAAATTAATTGAAGGCAGGAAAACATATGCTGCACATCAGCCATGACAACGTAGACATGTCCTAAAATTATACATTGCCCATCAGCCATGATTCAACGTAGGGATATTTCGCTGGTATAGCTTCGGTTGCCAATGTACGTATGGATGATTCATGAGCAGATGACATGGGCAAACAGAGGAAAAAAATTCCCACTACTTCATACTCTATCCATTTATATTGAATTATATATATTAATTAATAATCATATTAAAACTGCTATAATTTCATTGATTTAGAAAAACGGAAATCATATGATATGCATGACTTAATTTAATTCAATGAAGCATGGAGTGATGTACACAATCCTACAGTACTTAAGTTTTCCATCTGAATTCTTAAAAAAAAAAAAAACATGTAAGAAATGACATTCATGAATTATATTTGATTTATGCGGTATAGGTTATTATGGATTGTTGCAATAATTTTTTTTCATTTTAATTATCAAACTCTCTTTCTACAATTTGATTCCTGTGTGATCAAATTAATGATTAATTGTTTTTAATTTGTTAGGGAAAGATAAGATTTTTTTACAAAAAGGATTAAAATAAAAAATAAAACAAGAAAAATAGATAGTCAAAATTAGCTTAAAAAGTTTACTATGATCTTTTTATTTTTCAATCGATAACTTTTGGATCTTTTAGTTTTTGAAAATTTAACTTTGATTTAAAATTTTATTTTTTATATTTTTTAATTCTTGATTTTTAAAAAAAAATCATCCTATTTTAATTAAATATAAAGAACATTATCGCTTGAAATAGATTTTGACCAAAAAAAATCAATTGTGGTGCTATCAAATTTCATTCGAAGAAGAGAAGTTGCATTAGAGTGTTCTTTAGCTTTTTCAATGCCTGAGATGGTAGATCTTATCTTAAAATTTTTTGATTTCAGATTGATTTTAAATTTTAAAATTATTTTGAATGTTTTTTTTTTAAGGTTATAAATGAGTTTATAAAAATAAATCGATTCAATATATTATTTTTTAAATATTTTTTAAAAAATATTTTTTAATAAGTTGGTGTCTCGATATCTTTAAAAATATCTTCTAATATGAGTCGGATTTTGAATTTATAATTTGAAAATTGTTCTCTTAACAAATATATTAGCATGCATGGATATTATTTTTAAAAAATGTTTTAAAAAATAATTCGACCTTACGTACTCACTCGAGATAATAATATAATTACTGTTATTTTGGTAACAACTGGGCCGAGTTCAAAATAACCTGGATCCATTGCATCTTTAGCCAGGGCCTTCCTAAAAAAGAAGGTTTATTGATATTTATATTTAAATTGTATTAGGAATGTTTTAAAAAATCAATCAATTAAATAAAAAAATAAAAAACATTAATTAAAAAAACTAATCATGAAAAAACTAAAGAAAACAATTTAAAAACTAAAAACAGCCATTTGGTTTGATCTGGTTTTAGTTTTATAAAATTAAAACTGATTGAACTAATCCAAACCAGATCAAACTTATTTATTTTGAACTTATTTATTTAATAGAGCAAGAATCAAAAGTATAAATACAAACTTATGCTAAACCTAATCATTTTTTCCTTTCAGCCGCCCCTCCCTTGCCGTCTCTATCTCTCTGATACTAGAAGGCTGGAAGCATTTGCAAAGGCACAAGGTGAAGGGATATTGATTCTAAGACAATGACTGCATATTCAAAGCAAAAGATGGATCATGGAATAAACATGACAAGCGTGGATGCAAATTTTTTGCCACTTCATCCATTGCCGCCACCTCCCCCAAGCCTTCCTATTGGCAATGCCATTGCAAATCCAATTGGGCATGCCACTCATGAAAAGAGTTATTCAACCTTCTAATCGTAAGATCCCCACCATTTATGCTGAAAGTTGAACTGGGTTGCCTGCTTTTTCTCTATTGATTCATGAATTCCATGGTTTTTTTAGCCTTAAGGTCTCAAGGAGTGTACGGGGAACTGGTGAAGTTTTTGGCACCATTTGTGCAGACAATGGGTTTCCCGGTTTTCAAGCAAAAAACCGACCCGGCCCGGACCGGTTCGGTTTCAACCGGTTTCCGGCGCTTTCGGGTCAAAATTTCTAAAAGTTCAAAATATCGGTTCGGTTAGCTTAAACTGGGCCGTGAACACCGCCACGTATTGGTGGGGTTTTAGTGGCTTAATAGTAACGCCACCACGTATTGGCGGGGTTTAAGTGGTGAGAAGTGAGAACTTTGGGGGCGGTGAGGCAGGGCAAATATGGGAATAACAGGCAGAAAAGCACAGTAACATTGATATTGGTTGCAGTCATGACAACTAAGACTCTATAAATGATTTTTTTTTTTAAACAATAGCAATCAAGCGGATAGCATTAATAGAATGACAACAATTATTATTTAAACACTATAAAATTATTCTAGTTTCAGTACAGGTACAGATTCTACACGTGTCATCCCATTAATTTTTTTTTTTTTTATCTTGAAGCCTTCGATATTTTTTTACTGGGTAATCCTTGAGTAGCCAACCGATTTAATTTAGTTTAATTGTTTTATATATATTTGTAGGAAAAATAAAACTTATCAATAGATAGAGGACGACTTTCATAAAAAAATAATAATGCTATGTCTTCAAATTAGTAAATTTACATGCTAATAAAGTAAGTGTGGGTAAAGGATTTAAAATCCCTGCCATTACTCTGTGAAACAAGCGGATTTACCAATGTTTACACCAAGTTTCTAGTAGAAACAAGGGGGCATTAAAGAACATACCATATTAATTTCTTGTAATTCCAGAACAGAAAAGCACTTATATAGTCACGTCTTCAATAACACATAATCACAATATCTCCGTCATCGTTTTCTCAATAGCCCCCACCAAACCCTTCCTCGCTAGCATTCTTCCACTCCCTAAAACCTTCCTTACTCCTCTCTTCCATTCATGTGGCCCAACTGGTTAAGATCGCCCTCAAGATTTCCCCCCTCCCCGAGATCACAACCTCCATCACCAAGGTTCTGTTGCTCTTCCTTCAAGGATATCCAAACCCTCGTCACTGAAGAACCCGAACCCGTTTCCCCCAAATCGCCCTCCCTTTTCCACCGGGTCCGGATCTCCACTTCGGTCCTCCGTTCATGGGCCCACCGCCATGCACACCCATCGACCAAGCAATCTATTTCACTGCCAACCCACCTGGACCAACACATCATTCTATACTTTACTAGTCTCCGCATTGTCCGCAGAACCTTTGAGGATTGCAGGACCGTCAGATCCATCCTCCGTGGGTTTCGTGTCCAGATAGACGAACGTGATTTATCGATGGACGGTATGTATTTAGACGAGTTACAAGAGATTATTGGGTCAAAAAAAGTTACTTTACCAATTGTTTTCATCGGAGGAAAATATATTGGCGGGGTCAAGGAAATCACTGAATTACACGAGAGTGGAGATTTGAAGAAGCTGATTGGCGGGTTACCGCTTTCTGTCACCAATGCCTGTGATACATGCGGAGGGCTCAGATTTGTTCTCTGCGAACAGTGTAGTGGGAGCCACAAGATCTACACCGCCAAGTATGGGTTCAAAAACTGCACTGCTTGCAATGTTAACGGTCTGATTAGATGCCCCACTTGCGTTCCTTCGCTACGTAGGCGCAGGTCATCATCATCTTAGCCCAGAAAGTCAAACTAAAATTATAGAGGACAGTGTCTGGTGTTGTTTATTTATGGGAAATCCCGTGTGTATTTTAATGGCTTCCATTTATTTTGCGGGATTTGTTTCGTTAGATGTTTCGTAGTCCCAGCAATTCTTTTATCTTACCACCAAGGTTTTGTTATTTGCTAGGTTCAGACAACCAAAAAAAAAAAAAAACATATATTGTTATGTGGAATGTGTATTGAGTTTATAGTTTAGATCAAGGGGAAGTAGCCAATCAGGGGTAAGTCGCATATTTTAATGTCGTATTGAGTTTTATCATCCTTTTCTTGAAAACGTCGACAGTTCTAAATAAAATCACTTTTAATCTATAGCTTGTCTAAATGTTAGAGATTCATTAAGTCGTGTTGAATTCAGTTGCATTTTTCATGAATTTGTGCTTAAAACAAACCTTTTCATCTCATCTCAGCACTTTCCCAAGGCATTCATTGAGTGGAATATTTATTATTCCTTGATTGCTCTAGGCATGGAGATAAAAACCTAAAAAACCGATGCTAAAAGGATAAGATATGTTATAATTTATTATTTAGGGTTCCAAAGTAAGAGGTGGAGGGAGAAGTACATAAATAAATATTATAATATATCTTAGAAAAAAGGGCACCGAGTCAAAGCGAAACCCCCCCCTTCCCACCAAAACCTCAGAAGGTTTATGTTTTGCCTAGAAAATGAGGTTTTAGAAGCTTTTTATTGCAGAAGCTGTGTCAAAGATAGATAAAAAGGATGGAAGATTACCAAGTATTTATGCTTTTATGAACTGTCACTACAAATGTCCAATCAAATATATATTAAACATGATAAATGCCCAATTACAACATCGAGAAGCTTGACCACCTACAATAATATATATATATATATATATATTCACCATCACAAGGCACGTTTTCTTAACCATTCTATTAGAACTGAAAGTGGGGAAAAAACCAAAAAATTAAGATATTACAAACACCTACGAAACTCCAGGATAAATGTATTACTGTTATTGCTATTGCCAAAAATAGTTTTGATTTATTGATAGAAATCAAGATGATATCTTGCATGTATCACAATCCATATTTATTTGCTTAAAAAGGATTGTCTCAAAAATAATTTAACAAACTTCTCTTACCATAATATAGACAATCCATAAACGCGTTCAATTAAAAAACTTTTGTTTTTCATATGATTTTAGATTTGAGTCCTGCAGTTGTTAGTATAATGGTTACTGGAAGCTTATATGGTTATTAACTTCAAGACCCGTGAGTTTAGTCGAGGTTCGCACAAACTGGCTCTGACACCCACGTTAATAAAAAAAATTAAAATATAAACATCATGCTAACTAAACAGTATTAGCTTAGATCTCGAATCGCTTACATCATGCTAACAAAAATAATTTACATAGCAATCACATTCCATAAGATTTGTCGAGACAAGGTTGCTGGTCGAGGTGCAAATTTAGCTGAGATCTCGAATCGCTTATGATGAAAAGTAAATTTTTTTACATATTTCCTGATTGCACGCAGCTGAATAACTTGTTTGAATCCAACATGAGAATTTATTACCATTCCACAAATCGAATTAAAAATCACCAAATAGTAAAAATAATAAAATAATACTTTGTTGAGATTTAGTGCATTAAAGCTCCATTCTAAGATCCGTCCGAGACGTGTTATTTAAATTTGAATAACCATTTATTAAGAAAAAACCTCTGTCGACTTTTCTCATTCTTTGTTTCTCAAGAACCATAAATTAATGATTTTATATAAGATTTTGTGATATTTGAACTTCATAAAACAGCTTTAAATACGAAAAGAGTCGTGTTATTAGTCGTTAATTTAAGGTTATTAAATTTGATTTTACATAAAAAATATCCAATTTTTAAAGTAGTCTTCATTCTTCAATATTCCAGTGTTTGTAATATCATTAAAAAATCGCCAAAAATATAAGATGGAAACAGTAAAATTCCACCAAATAAAATGATTAAAACCGGTGGTAGAACGTACCAACTCATCATCCATCCAATCATTTAAACTTCAATATTTCAGTTGTGCCCAGT
>Ga0325414_1003644_pt1 | contig 16062 bp, 19 predicted proteins | sample PopdelMetagenome_8_FD_206183 | JGI IMG/M metagenome (GOLD analysis project Ga0325414, IMG submission 206183) | Populus deltoides microbial communities from Bellville, Georgia, United States - Leaf-PdKOR-R3 | ecosystem: Host-associated > Plants > Phyllosphere > Phylloplane/Leaf | place: USA...
TATGGAATTAATTCTGAAATCTTCTTGCCTTGTAATGCTTGGTTTCCTTATTTTTCATGGACAATTAATGAAGAAAATCTTCTTCTTTTATACCTGCCAATTTAGTTTCTTTCGTAGAAACCAAAATCTCATTACATACCACCAGCCATTCTTTTCTTAGTGTAGCTACGATGAATAAGGAATCCTTGTAAAAAAAGGATTCTGAAACATTAATCATTACTACACTTGGAAATTATATTGCAACCTATTAAAGATCCTTGTAGAATTAGGAGATTCCTAAAACAAGCTGCCACATCCTTACTAAATAGCAAGTCCACAAGTCAAAAGAAAGTAAATAACAAAATTCGTATAGCTTATTCTGGCCTATATTGCAAGCCCTTCTTGAACTTCGATTCACCTAAAAGTTTATCCCAACATAGATAAATACTCTTGGAATCTTCTGGTAAGATTTGGAGGTATACTCAAAAGCATGAAACTGGATGGTAGGAAATTTTATGCAAAAGTCTGAATTTGACCTTGCTTGGATCGTATCACATACTAGGTGTATTTGTAAATCCAAACGACATTACTAATCATTCATACAAACCATGCTTCATCTTAAATGTTGTTTTCCACTCATCACCTTCTTTCATCTTAATCTGATGGTGCCCACTTTTCAAGTCAATTTTAGAGAAAATACAGGATCTATATTACTCATCTAACATGTCATCAAGCCTATGAATGAGATATCTATACTTTTACCGTTATGTTGTTGATGGCTCTGTAGTCAACATACATCCTCCATAATGTGTAATCATGCCAACGACCCAACACCATGCGTAATCATGCCAACGACTCATTGGAGGTGCCAATTGGGCCAATCACAAGATCTAGGGTAAAAAAGCTTAAAGAAGCATTGAATGGGCTTGTTCATAACATATGGAGCAAAATGGACCTAGAGGGGCTTGGGACATTTAAGGAGCATGAAGGACAACACTAAGGGGTTGATGTCCGGCCCAATACCAGCCTTGTTAGGCTTGTTATTTTTCCTAATGCTACAAGGATAAAACATCAGTAATTTATTCTCCTAATTAAGTAAGGAAGTTGGCCATATCTTATTCCTAAAGAGGGGGGGACTATTTAAGGTTTTTCCAAACTTAGGAAGAAAAGTAATTAAATCAGCAACAAAGGAGGAAATTTGTTTTCTTATTTGTCCAAGTTAAACAAGGAAATCCAAGCTAATCAAGGACATCAAGGGGGGAGGGGGGCAGCAACATAAATTTTCCAAATCAGATTTTTCCTAGTTTATTTAAGACTTCTTAAGGGTGACAAATGTGATTCTAGCATATTTAGCATGATAATTTTTGGATTTTTATTATTTTCTTCCTAGTTTTTGGGTTATTATTACTTATTTTGGTCAATTATAGGTGGGCTTCATATAAGTCCACATAAGGGGGGGTCCATTAGGGTTTCTTTAAGTCTAGAATCAGTATAAATAAAGGCATAACCAAACATGTAAGGTTACACAATTTTCAGATCAATAAACTTTTTTGTTACACTTATTGTGTGTTGGTAGGATAATCTCCCTTCCTTGGTTCTCTAAAAAACTGAAAACGACTTATCAAAGAACAACTGTCTTCGTGGCGTCATCCTTATACTTCTCATTTGTGAATCAATATGCGTTGGGTGGGGGTCTCCATTTCCAATAGTGCTGGTGCCTAGGTACAAGTTATCTTTGTGTCATACTCCTATCAAACCTGATTTACTTGGCTTTCCGGGAATTGGTGTCTTTGCGTATGGGTTGCGTGACCACGTGATCACAAGGTTCGCATCAACCTTGCTCATACTCTCACAAAGGTATGAGCCCTTCATCTCTTCGGGATTGCTTCTATAGGCTGGCCGGTTAGAAATTGAAGCTCTATGTATGAAATCAATTTGATGTTCCATCCCCCTCAATAGTGGTAATTCGTTAGGAATATCATCGAGGAACCCTTCTTGACTAGGTACAATATCCTGTAACCAAGAAATAACAACACTAGGTACAATATGATCAAGATCTGACCTCACCCTCTCTAACATAAAAATTAGGTTGTTTCTTTAGTTTTTCTACATAATTATCATCACCTTTCTTGACTTTCTTCACTCCTCATGTCTTAACTCAACGCTTCGCTAGATTTGAGTGTTTTTGAGTAGTGGTCGAATGGTCTGATTTATTTAGAGTGTTGGCTGAATATTTGTTTGTGATTGGATGGGTGGCTGAATTGGTTGTAGTGGTGTTTTGGGTTCTAGCTGAATCTGATGATCTTCTCTCCTCTTATTCCTCACCTTGATTTTCTCTCTCCATATGCTCACTTTTTAGCTTTATTTCATCATCATACACCTTTTTGGGTGTAAGAGGTACAAGAGTAATGGTTTTACCATCTTTTATAATGGTATACCTATTTTTAACCCCATCATGAATTGTCTTCCTCTCACATTGTCATGGTCTCCCAAACAAGATGTGACTTGCTTGCATAGGTACTGCATTGCATAGAACTTCATCAACATCCCAATAAAAAATAGAACCACAACATGTTTAGTCACTTTCACTTCGCCACAATCATTTAGCCATTGCAATCTATATGGTTTAACATGCTTAACAATACAAAAATTCAGTTTACTAACAAGAGTGGTACTACAAACATTAACACTCCTTACACTATTTATAATTAAACTCCACACCTTGCTTTGTACATAGCATTGTATAGAACTTGAAGTGTTCGCCTTATAACCAAGGACTCATCAACTAGTAATGCTAACTCATCCCCATCATTATCCTCCAATGGTGGCATGCTTTCATAATTAGATTTGATATTACCATTATCTCTAATTATCATGATTTTTTTGTTTGGACACTCCGAAGCATAATGTTCATGTCCTTGACACTTGAAACATTTAACATATTAGTACGTTTAGGTTGAGTTTCAGAATTACCTTTGGCACCAGTAGGGACATCAACTTTAGCCTTTAGCGATTTGGCTTTGGAAGGAAAAAAAGACCTCGGCCGGACAATACCCTCTCTCCTGAGATTCAGCTTTCAAGATGATGAAGAACTCGAATTAAACGTTGGCCAAACATTTCCCTTCCTAAGTTATCTCTCCACCTTTGTAGCCATGTAAATCATATCCTCTAACTCCATATAGTGTTGTAGCTCAACAACATTGGCAATGTCCCGATTCAACCCATCGAGAAATCTAGCCATGGTGACTTCTCTATCCTCAACAACGCTAGCTCGAATCATTGCTATCTAATCCCACCAAATATTCGTTATATTCATCTACTGACTTATAACTTTGATTTAGACCTTGTAGCTTCAGATATAAGTCTCTGTAATAGTGGTTTGGCACAAATCATCTCCTAATTAAGACTTTTATCTCCCCCCAAGTCTGAACACGTCACTCCCCATTCCTCCTCTTACTTATTACAATCTGATCCCACCAAATCAATGCATACTCTATAAACTCAATGAGCACCAATTTCACCTTCTTTTGTTCAGAATAGCTAAGGCAATAAAAAATCCAATCAAACTTTTTCTCCCACTCCAAATAAGCCTCGGGATCGTTTTTACCTTAAAAGTTATGAATTTTCAATTTATTGGAGTTTAGGTCCCCATCCACATCTTCATAATTCTCCATGCCATGAAAATTCACATTCCTCCTAGCCCTATTCAGTCCAGACCTGATTCCTTGGCCAGAAGATGCAAAATCATATAGTACTCATCACCTGCATCTTCGTTGTCGTCAACAAACTCTTCAAAATTAGGTCTGACATTCCGTACCCTAAGGATCATATTTCCTCGGCGATCAGCCCACATTCTGTTGCTTTATCAAATTCACCTCATCTTTCAGATCCTAGACGCTCGAGTTATTGTCCTATGGCTTGCAATTGAAAAATGACGTCAACAGGTAAAACTCAGGAACAAACCCGCTCACCCTAAACAAAACAGAAACAACATAAATAACTGGGTAAATCCTAGGAACAACTAGGTGAAAATGTTCTCAAAACCTAAAGAGCCAAAAATCAAATCAAATAGGGTTGAAAATATCATCAGAAAATCCCCAAGCCATATGAAGTCTTCTATTAGTAGTTGAAGAAGCCATATTACAAAAAGAATTAACTTTTGAAACAATACAACTAACAATATCTCTAAAAATCATCGAACTAGTACGAAGAGCATCACTATGGAAGCGAGCATTCCTTTCCCTCCAAATATAATAAATGACAGCAGCTAATATCAATCTCATAAGCATAGAATTAAGAGAGTAATCTTCATTCAAATCAGAAAGCTAAGAGATGGTGTTAACCCAAGAACAACGGCGAAATGAAATGAGACATTTGGAGCATAAATCAAAGCAAATACGATGAGAGAATGGACAATCAAAGAAAAGGTGATCAACATATTCCCTACCACCTCCACATAAATGGCATTGGATTGTCTGAATAATACCATAACGCCTTAGCTTATTTTGAGTAGAAAGAGCATCATCAATAGCAATCCACAAGATACATGAAAATCGTGGAATAGTATATTTATGCCAAACAAGTTTAAACACTCAACTTTGTCCCAAACAAGACGAATAGAGAACATATCCCTTGGAGCGTTCTTCCAACATACAAGGTCACTCCTTCCATCAACCGGGAGAAAGGAAGTGGGAATACATCAAATAAGCTTAATCAATTTGGGGGATCTAGGAGGTGGTCAAATCCATTCCTTACCAGCAATAATAGAACTCAGACGCGCATCCCTTCCTAAGCTAGAATCAGTAACAATCTTATTCTCAAAGAACTCTATCAAGGGGCCCAACGGATGCCAATAATCAAACCATAGAGAAATAGAACGCCCATCTCCAACACGAAAGTAGATAAATTTTTGAACCACACCACAAAGACTGAGAATCTTTCTCCAGCTTCATGAACAGTTTCAAGGGCAAGGAATCACCCAAACACTCCTACCACGCAATAAATAAGAAGATATCCATGAAGACCATATAGATTTGGTCGGATTACAAGTAGACCATAAGTGTTTAACCATTGCTACCCGATTCCACACTTTAAGATTTTTGACACCTAAACCCCCTTCCTTCTTAGGCAAACACCAAGATACCTAATCGACAGTTTTGCTTCCCTATAGCCGAGAACACCAAGAAGCTCCATTTTTGTATTAGGATCAACTCCACAAAAGAACATATTACTCTTATCGGGGTTTGGTGATAAACCTGAAGCAACTTGAAATTGATCAAGACAATTCCTAACCAAAGAAACTGAGGGCACCTTTGCTTTACAAAAAATCATCAAATCATTAGCTAAGTATAAATGAGTAATTTCCTCCCTCTCACAATGCCAATGAAACCTCAAATGAGTATGTCTAGCCATTTGACCCAATAAACCAGAGAGAACTTCCATAACAAGAACAAACAGGTAGGGCAATAGTGAATCACCCTATCTTAAACCTCTAGATACAGCAAAGAAATTGTGAAGTTCTCCTTTGATCGAAATTGAGAATCTAGTAGTAGAGATACATTCACCAATCTAATTAACCATACGAGAAGGAAAGCCAACCGTTCGAAGAATAGCCAATAAGAAATCCCATCTTACCAAGTTATAAGCTTTCATAAGATCCAGAGCATCTAGGCGAACCCTCCTTTCTATAATAATTATGAAGAAGCTCTTGAGAAAGTAAGATATAATCACTCATATTTCTCCCCTCAACAAAAGCAGATTGGAAAGGCCCAAGCAATGCTCCTTTAATTCTATTAGTGATGAGCTTGGCAATGCATTTGTAAATGGTATTACAACATGAGATAGGCCTAAAGTCTTTAACCTTTGATGGGTTAGGGAGTTTAAGGATTAAAGATATAGTTGTAGCATTTACCTGCTTAGCCTTGTTATGCGACCCAAGTAAGGTCAGATTCGAATTATGACGTAAAAGTTTCTACCGTTCAATTTTACACTATTAAGCATAACTCTAAATCCAACCGTTGGATTGAGCTGAAACTTTACCAAAAGATTCTAGATGTATTTGTCTATCTTAGGGTACATTTTCTAGTGAATCAAAGATCAGAAAGGACTTGCAATATAGGTTAGGACAGGTTGTACGAATTCTGTTATTTACTTCCTTTTTACTTCTGGACTTCCTATTTAGTAACAATTCTTTTTTTAAAAAGATGTGGTAGCTTGTTTTGAGAATTTTCTAATTCCATAAAAATCTTTAATGAGCTGAAACATAATTTCCAAGAGTGGCAACGATTCATTAATGTTACAGAATCCTTTTCTTAAAAAGTTTCCTTATTCATCCTAACTATACATGAACGAAGGGTTGTTGCTATTTAATGACAAATTAATTTTTTTTTCATTTTTAGGCTTAATTAAAACTTTGTTTTGACCAAAGATCCAAGGCTTGTTTGGATTAGCATATGGGCTTTTGGTTCATTTTTGTATATAGGTCAGTTCAGCCCCCAAGGGTAGATCCATTAGGATTAATTTAAAAAAAATATTTAAACACATGTAACCTTAATTTCGAAGTCATTGATGAATATTACTTATGAATTTTTCAGTTTTAACACGTGAGAGTGATTTTCGCATTCTTCAGTTTTGACTTGTGGACTTCCTATTTAGTAACAATTTTTTTTTCTAAAAAGATGTGGCAGCTTGTTTTGGAAATTTTCTAGTTCCATAAGAATCTTTAATGAGCTGAAACATAATTTCTAAGAGTGGCAATGATTCATTAATGTTACAAAATCCTTTTCTTTTAAGGATTCCTTATTCATCCTAACTATACAGGAAAGAAAGGCTGGTGCTATTTAATGACAAATTAATTATTTTGATTATTTTTTTCATTTTTGGGCTTAATTAAAACTTTGTTTTGACGAAGAATCCAAGGCTTGATTGGATCAGGCATAGGCTTTTGGTTCAGTTTTGTATGTAGGTCAGTTCAACCTACAAGGGTAGATCTATTAGGGTTAATTTTTAAAAACTATTTAAACACATATAACCTTAATTTCGAAGTCATTGATGAATATTAATCTGAATTTTTCAGTTTTAACGCGTGAGAGTGATTTTTGCATTCTTCAATTCTTGAATGAATTGAATCTGATTTATCAAAGATTAACTGGCTTCGTGGTGTCATTCTACTCATTCCAATGGTGTTGGTGCCTCGGGGCAGGTTTCCATTATGTTACCCTACTATCAGACCTATTTCGGCTTTCCAAGATCAGATCTCAATCTTAATTATGGGCTGCGTAACCACATGATCATGAGGTTTGCATTAGTTGGCATCCGAGCGAGGCTCCAAAACTAGGTCATATTCTTCTGTTATTTTCGTTTTTCTTTAGTGTTCCTTTAAGTTCTTTAGTGTTTGCGTTGTTTATCTTCTTGTTCTTTGTGTCTACGTCATCTAAGCAAAAATAAAAAAGGTTATATTTCATCTTGTTATTTTCTTTAATCATATCAGTAGCATGTATAAAAAAAAAGAGAGAGATTAGATGAAATTTGAAAGATGATTCAATTTTGCTGCAGAAACACAACTCTTCGTGAACCATAAGCAAAACCGCCTCAGAATCAAATAAACTTCATATTCTGTCTATTGAAGGTGAGATTGGATCATATATCAAATGTGAGCTTATTCTAATATCGTTTGCTTGAGATTTTAATTCGAGGTCTAATTTTGAACCATAAGCAAACCACCTCAAAATCAATTAAAACTTGGAACGTAAGTTCTCCCTCAGGATGGGGTGGTGTGTTGTTTTGGTCTGACATGATAGTACCTGCAAAAATTGGTTAGTGGTAAAAAAAATTATCCTCACGTCGCTCATGTTTCGCTCAAACTACTCTTAATATCCTCACACACTCACACCTCTCGTCTCCCTAAACAAGCAAAACAAAATTGTGATGATAGTCTCGCGAGTAGCAAGCGAGTCTATCCGAAATATGAACGAAACTGAAGACTCAAATAAAAAAACAGAAACAAAATATGAAAAAAAAATAAAACAACACCCAGATATGTTGGATATGATGAAAATAAACTGCAAGAAATGAAAACAATAGAAAGCAAGCGAATTTCAAAAGTTGACGTAAAACAGACTCGTTTACGATGAGTTAAGTCCGAATCTGGAACCTAAAGTAAATGATGTCCAATTGAGTTATAATTTCAGATATAGTGCTACCTCAACCCAGATAGATAGAATATAAAGTTTGAGAAATTTACGATAAGGTTTGATATACTGACGCAAAAATGTTATGAATCAGACCTGGTTAGACCCGAATTTGAAACCCAAAGTAAAAGATATCCAATTGATCCCAAATTTGATATGTGGTGCGATTAGGAGCCCAGTAATCAGAGTATAAAATTTGACCTAATTCCGAGTTGAGTGGATCCAATTTCTCTTGTTTAATTTTCTGCGGCAGAATCCAATAAATGTGTTTTTGAACAGATTTTTTTTTTGCTTTTCTCTTTTGTTTTTTTCTATGGTACTGATATATTTTGAATAATAACAGAATGAAATAACAATTTTTTTTATATGCCGCAAATTCAAGGAGAATAAGAAATTGGATACTAAGGAATTTTTTTTTTTTGCGGAATCAACAAGAAACAAAATTTTCAGAAGGATATAACCTGATTAATGGAGCCAAGCTCTGATACCAAATGATGCGAACCTCGTGATCACGTGGTCACGCAACCCACACGCAAAGACACCAATTCCCGGAAAGCCAAGTAAATCAGGTTTGATAGGAGTGTGACACAAAAATAACTTGTACTTAGGCACCAGCACTATTGGAAACGGAGACCCCTACCCAACGAATATTGATTCGCGAACGAGAAGTATAAGGATGACGCCACGAAGACAGTTGTTCTTCGATAATTCGTTTTTCAGTTCTTTAGATAACCAAGGAAGGGAGATTATCCCACCAACACACAATAAGTGCAGCAGGAAGTTTATTGATCTAAAAATTACGTAACTTTACATGTTTGATTATGCCTTTATTTATACTGACTCTAGACTTAAGAAAACCCTAATGGACCCGCCTTAGGTGGACTTATATGAAGCCCACTTACAATTGACCCAAATAAGTAATAATAACCCAAAAACTAAGAAGAAAATAATAAAAATAATAAAATTCCAAAAATTATCATGCTAAATATGCTAGAATCAGATTTGTCACCCTTAAGAAGTCTCAAATAAACTAGAAGAAATCTGATTTGGAAAATTTGTGTTGCTGCCCCCCTTGATGTCCTTGATTAGCTTGGATTTCCTTGTTTACCTTGGACAAATAAGAAAACAAATTTCCTAAGTTAGGAAAAGCATTAAATAGTCCTCCTCTCTTTATGAATAAGATATGGCTAACTTGCTTACTTAATTAAGAGAATAAATTGCTGATTTTTTATCCTTGTAGCATTAGGAAAACAAGCCTAACAAAGTTGGTATTGAGCCGGACACATCAACCCCTTGTTCCACACGAATTGGGCTCTTCTTGGACCTAAACTAGATGAATTAAAGGCTGCCCTTCATGCTCCTTAAATGTCCCAAGCCCATTCAATGCTTCTTTAAGCTTCTTTGCCCTAGCTCTTGTGATTGGCCCAATTGGCACCTCCAATGGGTCGTTAGCATGATTACGCTTGGTGTTGGGCTGATCCGCATCATCAGAGGCTAAGGAATTGTCCATAAAACCTGTTGGTGATTCAAGGACGAATCGTCTTAAATAGAGAGGGAATGATACGATCCAAGTAAGGTCAAATTCAGATTTTGGCGTAAAAGTTTCTATTATCCAGTTTGACGCTATTAATCATAACTCCAAATCCAACCATTGAATCCAGTTGAAATGTGACATGAAGATTTCAGAGTTATTGGTTTATGTTGGGGTAAAGTTTCAGATGAATCGGAGTTTGGGAAGAACATGCAATATAGGTCACAACAGGCTGTATGAATTTTGTTATTTACTTTCTTTGACTTGTGGACTTCCTATTTGGCAAGGATCCTTTTCCTACAAAGATGTGGCAGCTTGTTTTGGGAATCTCCTAGTTCTACAAAGATCTTTAATAGGCTGCAACATAGTTTCCAAGTATTTTCTCTAAAATTGACTTAAAAAGTGGGTACCATTATTTTTGCATGCATTCATTGAGATTAAGATGTCATCAAAGTACACAACCATAAATTTACTAATGAATGCATGCAAAAATGATACATCAATCTCATAAATGTTGACTATATGGTTGATGAATCTCGCAATCTGCCAGTGTTGACCTTTAGCTATTCCAACTTGAATATCTGGAGCTACAGAAGTCCAATTGATGCAAACTCAATTTTGTTGGATTCATGACTCAAAGTTCTATAAACGCTCCAAAATTCAACCAAAACCGATGTCATATGAGGGAGATATGATTTTTCAAAGATGACATCTGAATTTTGCCAACAAACAGGTTTCGTGAAGAAACAAGTCTAAATTACGTTCCAAAGCATCTAAACCGATATCCAAGTTTTTATTTCTGCAATTTAGCTTCTCTAAGTCAAAGCTTGAAGATTTCATGCAAGGCTATTTCTCCTTTTTTAGGAAAATAGTTATTGAAAGACTTAAAATGTAAACGGTCTACTTAATGGAGGACTATTTTGTAAAATAGAAATCTAGGGTTTCCTAAGATATAAAATGAATGAGAGAAGAGAAGGGGGGCAGCCAGCCAAGAGGAGAAAAAAGGCCCCCTCCTCTAAGAAACCCTAAATCATGCATTCTTCCTTCTTTTTGATTAGTTGTTCAACAAACATGCAAGACGAAACACTTTTTCTTGGTTGCAAGGACATGGAAACCTTCGGATTTCAAGAACTGTAAGATTTATTTTACCTTTTCTTTTCTGTTTATATGATGAATATGTTTGTTCTTCTATGCTTATTTTTCCTATGATTGTTTGTTTTAATTGCTAGAGCGGACTCTAAGTTATTATTGTAGACAATCTATTGCTAAGTTTGATATCAAAACCAGAGTTGTGGTATATGAACTTGTGAAGCAACTGAGTTTAATAATTGTGGCGGATCTATATTATTAATCTTAGAGAGAACATTCAATGAAATCAAACATAGACTGTGAACAGTTATGTTTTCTTGATTAATCAACTTATCTAGTTCTTAAGGCTGCCATTGAATTAAATTACTAGTGCGGACACTGTGGTTGTTTGATGGTTAGGGTTAGTTACATGGCGGATCCGTTAACTAACCAATGTTAAGAAGAGATAAATATTCAGAATATAAATTGATGTTTCGTTTTCATGATCAGTTCTGATTTCTGCAGGTGGATGTGTGCTTGTGACCAAGGTTTATTCTCTTGATAATTTTCTGATTTTATTAAATTTTATTTGATAGTTTTCTGTTTTCTTTTACTTTAGCCTAGATAACGTCCAAACCCCCCCCAAAAGTTGCATATCATCTAGCATAAAAATCTAACTTGAACTTCCTCGTGGGATCGACCCCTTGCTTGCTCTATACTATCTTGTGTGTTGTAATTGAAGTTAGGGTAATTAATTCGTGCGACCGCGACATCGCAACAAATTTTGGCGAGATTGTTTTGTGGAATTAGGTATCGGTTTTTTTTTTCCTGAAGGGAAACACCGTTCTAAACAGGACTAGTGGAAGGCCACAAGCCCCACCTTATCGAGGCCAAATTCCACTATTTTCTAGGTTTTTTAGGCAGCTTTGTTTTCTACCGTAGGATTTTCGTATAATTTGTATTGTTTTCGATCTATTATGTGGTTGGTTTCTTTTGAGTTTTCTTGATGATTTATGCTAGTAACCCGTTCTGCTAATCAAAGTGAAGTGCAGTTGGATCTCAAAATAGAAAAAACTTTACGCAGGTTACAAAAGGAAGCTCGCCTTAACACCATGGTTGTTGCACGACAACAAACACTCAAGGAGCTTGCTGCTCCTAATGTGGAAAATCAGCCATTGCGTATAAACATCGACAAGAATGTAAACTTTGAGCTCAAATCTGGTTTTATACATTTGCTACCAACATTCAATGGTCTTGCAGGTGAAGATCCTCATATTCATCTCAAGGAATTCCATATGGTTTGCGTTGGCATGAAACCGAATGGAGTTGATGAAGAATAGGTTAAGTTGAAAGCTTTCCCTTTCTCTTTAAAAGGGGCAGCAAAGGCATGGTTTTTTCTCTATTCTCCCAGGTTCCATTGGAACTTGAAATGCCATGAAGAAGATTTTTCTTGAAAAGTATTTCCCAGCATCTCGAGTTGCCAATATAAGGAAAGAAATATGTGGGATTCTACAGTCTCATGGAGAGACACTTTTCGAGTATTGGGAAAGATTTGAGCAACTGTGTATTCAATGCCCTCATCATCAAATACCCGATCAGCTGCTCATTCAATATTTCTATGAAGGATTGATGCCTACTGATCGTAGTATCATTGATGCTGCATGTGGAGGGGCATTGGTAGATAAGACACCCGAGGCTGCACGCCAATTAAACTCAAACATGGCAGCCAACTCGAAACAATTTGGCACGCGTGGAGACTTCATAAACAAATGAGTATATGAGGTAAGTATTTCTAACCTTGAAAATAAAGTTAATGATCTTACTTCTCTTGTGCGTTCTTTGGCTTGTGGAAATGTACAGCAGGTGAAAGTTTGTAGCATATGTTCCTTACAAGAACATACCTCAGATATGTGCCCAACAATGCAAGAAGATTACATTGAACAAGCTAATGCAGTTGATGGAGTATTCAATGGACAACCTCAGCGTAAGTATGATCCTTTTTCCCACACGTACAATCCCGGATGGAGAGATCATCCAAACTTATGTTATGGGAACCCACCTCAAAAAGGCAATCAAGGCCGACAGTTCCATCTCCATGGATTTCAATCCCAACTGAATTATCAAGTGAGACAACTCCCTCCATTCACAAACTCCAATGTTATAGGGTCGTCATCCAGTGATGATCTTCGTGAGATGATGAAAACTTTGGCTTCTAACACTGTGACCTTGCAACAAAATGTCATGTCTTTTCAAGAGGAAACAAGGTCAAGTATTCACAACTTGGAGAAGCAAATGGGGCAAATAGCTTTAAGTGTGAGGAAATTGGAAGCACAAATGAATGGCAAATTGCCCTCCCAAGCATTGAATCCAATAGAGAATATTAGTGTGATCATGCTGTGAAGTGGGAAAGAATTGAAGAGAAAAGGTCGAAACAAATTGAGATGGAGAAAGAAGAAGAGATAGAAACCAAATTGAGTACAAAGAAGGAACATCCTCCTCCTCCACAAACTGAAACATCGACCAACACTCCAAAGGTAACTCCTCACTCAATGAATTCCAGTTTTAAAACAATTCCACCTTTTCCTGTGAGTTCTTCTAGGTCAAAGAAAGATGATGAAGAAAAAGAGATTTCAGAGGTTTTCAAGAAAGTAGAATTCAACATTCCTTTGCTTAATGCTATCAAGCAAATTCCCAAGTATGCCAAATTCTTGAAGGAGTTGTGTACTACCAAGAGAGCTTTCAAACTAAAAGGTCATGAAATTGTAAGTATGGGTGAAGTTGTATCTGCTATTGTTCAAAAGAATATGCCTTTGAAGCAAAAAGACCCAGGTGCGTTTACTATCCCATGTGTTATTGGTAATGCTGGTTTCAAAAGGACCTTGTGCGATTTAGGTGCATCCATTAGTGTTATGCCTAAACATGTTTATGATCCTCTTAGTCTTGAACCTTTTGAATAAAACTAGCATTGTAATACAACTTGCGGATTGTAGTTTTGTTTACCCACTTGGTGTGATAGAAGATGTTCTAGTCAAGATTGATAGTTTGGTCATTCCATGCGACTTTTATATTCTTGATATGGAACATGATTCTTGTGATTCATCAAACACCACTCCTATATTGTTTGGGAGACCATTCTTGAAAACTGCCAATACAAAAATTGATTGTGGTAAGGATACTTTGTCTATGGAGGTAGGAGATGAAAAAATTGAATTTAATTTTCATGATGCAATGACATATCCTTGTAGCAATGTTTATTCTATCAAATCTTATGACCAAGTTGATAAGTGTGTGCACCAAGTTTGTGATTTTGATAGTGAGGATGGATTAAGCGTAGCTTTGAGCTATGGCTATGATTTTACCAAGATAGAAAAGATGGAGAGGCATATATGTGTTCCCCAAAACGTGCATGACTCAGCATTGGATTTGCAAGCTTTGCAAATTGCCCACCATGATGCAGGAGTCATTTACCTCATCACGAATAGTGAATGGGTGGCACCTATCCTTTTGGTGCCTAAAAAGATTGGAATTATGTTCGAAGAAATACAAAATGATGCTTATGAGAATGCAAGGATTTATAAAGAAAAGACTAAGAGTCTCCATGACCAAATGATTACAAAAAAAAGAGTTTAATGTTGGAGACAAAGTCCTTCTTTATCATTCGCGTTTGAAACTTTTTCCTAGAAAGTTGCGCTCTCGTAGGATTGGACCCTTTGTTGTTTCTAATGTTTTTCCTTATGGTGCAGTTGAAATTACAAGTTTATTTAAATCTTCTTAAGGGTAACAAATCTGATTCTAACATATTTAACATGATAATTTTTGGATTTTTATTATTTTCTTCTTAGTTTTTGGGTTATTATTTTTTATTTGGGTCAATTGTAAGTGGGCTTCATATAAGTCCACCTAAGGGGGGTCCATTAGGGTTTCTTTAAGTCTAGAGTCAGTATAAATAAAGGCATAACCAAACATGTAAGGTTACGCAATTTTCAGATAAATAAACTTCTTTGCTGCACTTATTGTGTGTTGGTGGGATAATCTCCCTTCCTTGGTTCTCTAAAGAACTGAAAACGACTTATCAAAGAACAACTATCTTCGTGGCGTCATCCTTATACTTCTCGTTCACGAATCAATATTCGTTGGGTGGGGGTCTTCGTTTCCAATAGTGTTGGTGCCTAGGTATAAGTTATCTTTGTATCACACTCCTATCAAACCTGATTTACTTGGTTTTCCGGGAATTGGTGTCTTTGGGTGCGGGTTGCGTGACCATGTGATCACAACGTTCGCATCACTCTCTCCTCTGATTCAGCTTCCAAGATGATGAGGAACCCGAATTAAACGTTGGCCGAACATGTCCTTTCCTTTTAAGTCATCTCACCACCTTTTGTAATCATGTATAGAGCTCCATATGGTGTAATAGCTCAACAATATTGGCGATGTCTCGATTCGACCCATTAAGAAATATAGTCATGATGGATTCTTTATTCTCAACAACATTGACTTGAATCATTGTTACCTCCATTTTTTTTGTGATATTCATCAACTGAATTAGAACCCTGATTCAGACCTGATTGCTTCAGATATAGGTCTTTTTTTTTGATAAGTTGACGTATGTATTAAAAGAAGAAGATACAAACATTATAAGGGGCATACCCCAGATTTACAATGATAACAGAAACATAAAACAACAGATGGCTACAGGCTAGCCACCGACCATAAAACTGAAACCTCACTAGATTCGTTAGGGAAACCAATACTTCATATATAAGTCTTTATAATAGTGGTTTGACATAAATCATTTACTCATTAAGACTTTGATCTCCCCAAAAGTCTGAACGGGTCGCTCCCAATCCCTCCTCTTGCTAATTACAATCTTATCCCACCAAATCAATGCATACTTCGTAAACTCAATGACCATAAATTTCACCTTATTTTCTTTGAGAATAGCTATGGTAATAAAAAAAAATTTGAATCTACCTTTTTCTCCTACTCTAAATAAGCCTCGGGGTCGTTTTACTTTAGAAATTTAGAATTTCCAATTTAATGGAGTCCATCTCCCCATCCACATCTTCATAATTCCCCATGCCATGAAAATTCAAATTCCTCCTATCCCTATTTGATCCAAACCAGATTCCTTGGCCAACATATGCAAAATCATAGACATCTTCACCCGCATCTATTATTTGGATTTAGAGAAGTATATGAATTAAATGAAACTAAAAACGAAAAAAATTCACCAATCAATAATCGGACTATTCATAAATTTTCCACTTCAATTCGATCTATGGATTGGATAAACTA
>Ga0325414_1003649_pt1 | contig 16055 bp, 14 predicted proteins | sample PopdelMetagenome_8_FD_206183 | JGI IMG/M metagenome (GOLD analysis project Ga0325414, IMG submission 206183) | Populus deltoides microbial communities from Bellville, Georgia, United States - Leaf-PdKOR-R3 | ecosystem: Host-associated > Plants > Phyllosphere > Phylloplane/Leaf | place: USA...
AAACACTGGAAAGTGTTTTCCAACTTATTTTCTATTACACTACCAAACATCGGAAAATAATTCACTTTCTCATAATTCACTTTCCTGGAAACTACTTTCCAAAAGGAAATTATTTCCAGCAAACAGACAGGCCGTGGTGAAACCCGATCAAAAAATGCATTGATTTTTAAAAATAATAATCTTTTTCAAAACAATTTTATTTTTATTTATTTTATAAAAATAAATTAGGGTTAACATTGCTTAACTCTCGTAACTCACGTCTTATTCGAGATTGACCCTCAACTTGACCTTAATAACCATGAGTCGTGTGAAAGGCATAAAAATACCGACATGCTCACTAGCCATTTGCAAAGGCAACATTGAGAAAAATATATCATAATTATTGAGTAATGAAACAATATTAAATATTATCGCAATGGGTATGTATGTTTGTTGATGAGTCAGATAAGTTTTTGGATAAATTAAACCTTCATTTACCTATCTGTATTGTTCTTATATAATCCATGTGAATTTTTATTTTTATTTTGATGTAAACAAAATCATATTAAAAAAAAAAAAAACTCCCGAGATGTTACAACTCGAGAACTGCTTTCTTGCGCTAAAGGCTGTTAAAAAGATACATCATGAATCTTTGGACAAGTCAAATTTGGAACGATGACCCACAATATGCATAGTACTTTCCAATTAATAGGGAGTCCTATGATTTGGAAAGGTAGAACAAAAGATTATTTAGAAATTTCAGAATGAAAGATTCCTCTTCCTTGCAATTCCAATTAATTCAGAGAGCCCGCGATTAATTAAGCATTATTTCTTCACCGATTCAATTAACGGAGAGAAAACTGATGCAAAAGATTTTAAAAAACAAAATATTTTTTTCCTAGTTTTTTTATTTATTTATTTAGTTTAGAAATGAGCTATGGATTTTGAACAAATGAGCCAACAATTAAGCATCTTTAGAAATTATAGGACTTGGAAATGATTTTTCCAAGATTTACCAAATCTTCCACACAATAAAAACTGATGTCACTGTTGTTGACGTATATATGTCAAAGTCTGTAAAATGAGAACAAAGATGAATAGGAAATTTTGTAATTAAAAATTCCAACAAATATTCCATTTCTTTTTTTCTATAAATACCTATCATTGGAGCCTAGGATCTTCATCTTCCATAGCAAACCGTATCCCTTAGACATGATGTCTTTCCTACAGAAACCAGTCTCAATGTTTCTCCAAGTCCTTTTTTTTCTCCTTCTAATGTGCTTTCCTTCTTTCTTTGCCTTTCCTCCTAATTCCTCTGCAACTTCATTTGGTGCTGCCAAATATGTAGTTGCTGAAGGTAATAAAGAAGCGGAGGCTCTCCTAAAATGGAAAGCAAGTCTGGATGACAACCACAGCCGATCTTTCCTGTCTTCTTGGGTTGGCGGCAGCCCTTGCAAGTGGCTTGGAATCACTTGTGACAATTCTGGAAGTGTCACAGATTTCAGCCTTCCACATTTTGGTCTGAGAGGTACACTTCATAGTTTCAATTTCTCATCCTTCCCCAATCTTCTCACTCTCAATCTCTGGAACAATTCACTCTATGGAACTATTCCATCCCACATTAGTAACCTGACCAAAATCACCAATTTAGACTTGTGTGATAATCATTTCACAGGGAATATTCCACTTGAGATAGGATTGTTAACAAGTCTTAACTTTTTGTACCTTTGTGAAAATGATCTCACTGGTTTGATCCCAGCCTCTATAGGAACTTTGAAACACCTATCCGTTCTCTATCTATGGGGTAACAAACTATCTGGTTTGATACCTCCAGAGATTGGATCACTACAATCTCTCAGTTCCCTTGACTTGATGATCAATGATTTAACTGGTAGGATCCCTTCTTCTATCGGAAATCTGAGAAACTTATCAATTCTCTTTCTCCAGGATAACAAATTTTCTAGTTCCATTCCTTCTTCTATTGGGAACATGACTAAGCTCATTGACTTGCGTCTTAATGAAAATAATCTCACCGGTTTGATACCATCCTCGATTGGAACTCTGAAACACCTATCCACTCTCTATCTATGGGGTAACAAACTCTCTGGCTTGATACCTCTAGAGATTGGATCACTACAGTCTCTCAGTTCTCTTTACTTGTCAAGCAATGATTTAACTGGTAGGATCCCTTCTTCTATCGGAAATCTGAGAAACTTATCCACTCTTGATCTCTCGAAAAACAAACTCTTTGGTTCCATTCCTTTTTCTATTGGGAACATGACTAAGCTCATTGACTTGCGTCTTAGTGAAAATAATCTCACCGGTTTGATCCCAACCTCGATTGGAACTCTAAAACACCTATCCGCTCTCTATCTATGGAGTAACAAACTCTCTGGCTTGATACCTTCAGAGATTGGATCACTACAGTCTCTCAGATTCCTTTACTTGTCAAACAATGATTTAACTGGTAGGATCCCTTCTTCTATCGGAAATATGAGAAACTTATCAATTCTTTCTCTTTTTGATAACAAACTCTCTGGTTCCATCCCTTCTTCTATTGGGAACATGACTATGCTCACTAGACTTGGTCTGACCATGAATAATTTATCTGGATCTGTTCCTCGGGAAATAGGACAACTTCAATCCCTTGTTGAATTGAGTTTGCACACTAATAATCTCAGTGGTTCTCTACCCCCCGAGATGAATAATCTCACACATTTGATGAGTTTGCAATTGTTTTCAAACAATTTCACTGGACATTTACCACGAGACTTGTGCCTTGGTGGGTTGCTTGTAAATTTTACAGCCAACCACAATCATTTTTCTGGTCCAATCCCTAAAAGCTTGCGAAATTGTACAAGTCTATTTAGAGTTAGGCTTGAGTGGAACCAATTAACGGGGAATATTTCTGAAGATTTTGGCCTCTACCCAAACTTGAACTATGTGGACCTAAGTCACAATAATTTGTCTGGTGAGCTCACGTGGAAATGGGGAGGTTTTCACAACTTGGCGAGCCTAAAATTATCAAACAATAATATCACCGGTGAGATACCATCAGAGCTTGGAAAGGCTACTGGGCTACAACTGATTGATCTCTCGTCAAATCTCCTGAAGGGGACAATTCCAAAAGAACTGGGGCAGTTGAAGTCGTTGTACAACCTTACTCTTCATAACAACCATCTTTTTGGTGTCATTCCCTTTGAAATCCAAATGCTATCTCAACTTCAATTTCTTAATTTAGCTTCTAATAATCTTGGTGGATCAATCCCAAAACAAGTGGGAGAGTGCTCAAATTTATTACAGTTGAACTTGAGTCATAACAAGTTCACAGGGAGAATCCCATCTGAGATAGGCTTCCTGCATTTTCTTGAAGATCTAGATCTCAGTGGGAATCTTCTGGCAGGAGAGATACCATCAGAAATTGGGCAATTGAAACAGTTAGAAACGATGAACCTGTCTCACAACAAAATTTCCGGTTTTATTCCAACTGCTTTTGTAGATTTGGTGAGCTTGACAACTGTAGACATCTCCTACAATGAACTAGAGGGCCCTATTCCCAAAATCAAAGGCTTCATTGAAGCTCCATTTGAAGCTTTTATGAATAATAGTGGACTCTGTGGAAATGCTAGTGGTTTAAAGCCTTGTACACTTCTTACAAGCAGGAGAAAGAGCAACAAAATTGTCATTTTGATTCTTTTTCCTCTCCTGAGCAGTCTACCTCTACTACTTACCATGGTTGGATGTTTATACTTTCGCCACCAAAAAAGTAGAGAAAGAATCTCCTTTTTAGGAGAGCGACAAAGTCCACTTAGTTTTGCAGTATGGGGCTATGAGGAAGAGATCCTACATGAAACTATCATCCAGGCCACTAATAATTTCAACTTCAATAACTGCATTGGGAAAGGGGGAAATGGAATTGTTTATCGAGCCATGTTGCCAACAGGTCAGGTGGTTGCCGTGAAGAAACTTCACCCATCAAGAGAGGGCGAGCTTCTGGATTTGAAAACTTTTAGAAATGAGATTCGCATGTTAATAGATATTCGACATCGAAATATTGTGAAGTTATATGGATTTTGTTCATTAATAGAGCACTCTTTTTTAGTTTACGAGTTCATAGAAAGGGGAAGTTTGAAGATGAATTTAACTAGCGAAGAACAGGCAATGGACTTGGATTGGAATAGAAGGCTTAATGTTGTTAAAGGAGTGGCCAATGCATTATCCTATTTGCACCATGATTGCTCGCCTCCAATCATTCATCGAGACATTTCCAGCAGCAATGTTCTTTTAGATTTGGAATACGAGGCTCATGTTTCGGATTTTGGGACAGCTCGGCTCTTGATGCCTGACTCGACCAACTGGACCTCATTTGCTGGCACCTTCGGATACACAGCTCCAGGTACATACTTGATTTCATTCTTAACATATATATACATGAATCAATTGCTAAATTTCTGTTTAGATGTAATATATATACATTATGACATATTAGCAGAACAATACAACCATTACTAAGAAAATGGAGGTACAATTACAACATATTTTTGGATGCTCTAAAGGTTATGTATAATAAATTGTCATATTAGCAGTGCAATACACCCAGTACTGTGAAAAAAATGACCAGAATTTTTGCAGAGCTAGCTTACACAATGAGAGTGAACGAGAAGTGCGATGTCTACAGCTTTGGAGTGGTCACAATGGAAGTAATAATGGGAATGCATCCGGGTGATCTCATCTCATCTCTTTCTGCATCAGCATTTTCCTCCTCATCGTGCTCACAAATCAACCAGCATACATTGTTGAAGGATGTGATAGACCAACGTATCCCACTTCCTGAAAATCGAGTTGCAGAAGGTGTTGTCTACATTATCAAAATAGCATTTGCATGCATGCTTGCCAATCCCCAATCTAGGCCAACCATGCGACAAGTAGCTTCGGAGCTCATAGCTCGATGGCCTCCGCTGTCAAAGTCATTCTCCGCAATAACGTTGGAAGATGTGATGCCTCAAACAACTGTGACAGGCTGAGAATTTTCCAAAAGATTTTCTATAATTAGTATGTGATTGTTTCGACTTAAGTTCCTGTCAATTTTCGTAGCTTTGTTTGTAATAAATTATTTCTCTGCTTCGTATTTTGTTTCTTCAACGATTAATATGTTTTTGCACAGTATTATTTCTCTGCCCTTTCTCGTAATATTATGATACTCCATGATATTGAAAATATGTATACCTATTATCTAATATGACTGTAAATTCTGCATTTTAAAAAAGTGAGGGGTAATGAAATAATTTTTGTAAGTATTAATTTCAACATTTAAATTTAAAAAAAAATAAGGAACAAACATAATTGACCATGTAGTTGTGTTAATAAGATTTTTATCGTTTTGTTTAAAGAAAAACAGTCAGTTTGTGAACCTGTTAAAAAATTCTCGTGAAGGTAGTTTTGAATTCATTCAACTCCCACTAATCCTTGAAGTTTTTCATTTATTTTTTGTATTTATTTTTTTACTGCAGTATTTCTTGTGAAGATGAACAACTTCAAGATTATTTAATAAGTTGATCTTCAAAGAGAAATATAGGCAATTTGTGACATAAAACTATTTTTTTTTCTCCACCAAAAATAAAATAAAATACACTGAATGATTAGTCTACATGAATCTTAGATTTAACCCGTCCTTTATTATAATTATTATTAACGTCTATGGTGATGCTCCTCCAACAGGATCACTTGCCACTCGGAACTCTTCGAAGTTCGCTGTCCTGTCTCCTTCACGACACCAAAAACAATCTCCACCACCACCACCAATGGCCGAAACATCCGTCTCCTCCACCGCCGCCACAACCCCACCTCCTCTACACCATGGAGCGAAGAAATAGAATGCATCTTGGACAATTCGCTCAGAGAAATGCCAATAATTGGTGCAAAAGATTCCAATCCTATACAACAAGAGGAAAGTGCAAATAAAAGCGCGTGCGCGCTCTGCTGTCTGGTGAAGAACAGAAAATTGGACCCTATCGAGATCATTCATAGATTTGGGCATGATTTGGTGGTGTTAAAAGGGAGTAAAAGAGTGTGGAATTTGAGTAAGAAAGCGAAAAATGATCCGGGTATCGGCGATTATTTGTTTACGCCGGCCGGGGATGTGCATAGAGTGAAGTATTTTGAGGATACTGAGTTTTTTTATCAAGTGGGAAGGGAAATGTGATATCTTCTTTAATGAAGAGATGGAGGTTGCTAAGAGTGAAATTGAGAAGGAAGCAGGGGATGGGTTTGAGTTAGTAAAGTAAGACATTGTGTGTGATTTGAGCTTTTAATGATGACTTTGTTATGGGTGTTTAATGTTTTTGTGTCTTTGGTTTTTCATGTTGGATGATGATCTTTTGCCCTGTTAATGTTGATGTGCAGTTATGTAAAGAAGAATCATTAAAAATGATAAATCAACTTTGTGTTTTGAACAATTTTGTGGGGTTTGCTTGAAGCTTTTTACTCTTTTGATGTTGATTTCTAGCTATTGTGATTTGTGTCAATGGTTGGACACTGTTTTGTGCGTATTTGATGCTAGTGAAGGCTGCTGTTTTACACTCTTAGCTCCGCGGAAGATTTCATGCTCGACTAGGCAGGAATGCTAGAGAAAACACGCATAATGGTGAATTGGTGACAGATTTTCAAGAGAAGAATCTGTTTCTTTGGCCAGCTTCCTTGCTCTAGGAGAGAAACTGAGAGCAAAAGAAATGAACCATTTGTCATCTCAAAACCTGCAGCAGCAAGAATATTTTCAGGTAATTTGAGTTTAGGCCGCAGCAGCAAGAATATTTTCAGGTAATTTGAGTTTAGGCCATCTTTCTCATGAACACATATTTCATCATTTACTATCCATCGCAATGTATGATGTAGCCCTTTCCCTTGCCATTGCCATTCAAAGTCTGTTGTCTTTCCATGTGGCAAAATGTTAATCAGCTATTTCCAGGATTCCACACAATATTTGTCTGGCGGCTTGTGTCCTCCATGTGCATAGAATTCTTCAAGGGAAAAAAAAATTGTATATTGCGTAAGCTTTAAATAAAAGAAGAATTGCTTATAGGAGTTCGTTAGAATTTGAACAACGATGTAGGTCTGAAACGGCGGGGTATGGCATGGGAGCATTGACCCCTAACCTCCATTTATTTTCTTTCTGATGTTGTCCATTTTCCCATTATCGTCAAGTGTTTTTTCGTAACAAAACAGTGGAAAAAAAAACCCTCATTCAATCCATTGTAGACACAATATTTGTCTCGCTCTTTTGTTTTTGTTTCTATGATTCGGTGTAGGACAATCTGTATTTAACCAAGATTATAGATTTGAAAATTTTTAGTTAATAACTACTCGTCATAATTTCACAAAAGTTACACTACAATATCTCTCAAAATCTTAATTAAAAAAAGCTATAATTTATATATTTTTTTACATTTATTTTTTCAAACCATATACTACAGTAATATCAAACAAACAATAAATATCATAATCAATTAAAATTAATTTAACAATTATATATCCGATAGCTTTAATGAAGCAAAGTTTGAATCCGACCAAAGCCGATGACTGGACATCACAGGGATATATCATAAACACCTAGATTGCCTCATAATTGAAACTAATCTTTACATAGGCAGCGTTTAGAATTACATAAATCATAACCTCACACCTATTTATTACAGCCATTTGAGACCATACACATAAAGCTTTGATGTGTGATGTGTGATGGGATCATACAAGACTGAGCTCATCAATTAAATTTTGAGATTTTGTGCCATCTTGAGATTCGACAGCTGCAAGTGTCTTCCTCAAAGCTACTTCCCCAGCACCGCATACATATGCTGAAGCTTGTCTTCCGGACAAGGTCGCTCCTTCCATGCTGTCTATGTAATCCTGTTCAATGCAGAAACCATGCTTAATTTATTAGTTTTTTTCACATTTTCACTCAAATAAAGCAAGTATTGCTTATCTCTCTGGTTGCTTTTGTTGCTCCCTTTTAATTAACAGGTTGTTTTCATACTGAAAGCTGTGGAGGCAAGCACTAAAGCTACTTTTCTATCAAGCTAAAGGGTCTAGGGAAATTTGAGTTACCTGTTTTGTATATGAACCAGCAAGGAAGAAATTCTTCACAGGTGTCCTCTGATCAGGTCTAAAGGGATCTTTGCCAGGTCCTTCACGATACAAAGATTGCGCAATTTTTACAACGGATGACCACGTTACTTCTAGACCTTGGGATGACGGGAATAAAGCCAGGACCTGGTTATTTAAATTAAAAAAATAGGAGCGAACAATGAGAATATTGCACAACAATAAATGGATTCACCGAATGATAATTCAATACTCAAATAAGAATCAACTACCAACAATGAAAGTTAGGAGCGCATTATTTTAGTCATCTTTTTATAATGAAAGCACATTAACTCAAGCTAACCATCTGTGATGATGTAAACCTTTCATCTCTAACTGGCTTTTGGACTACCAAGAACCCATATCCACACAAAAGAGCAACTGCAGGTGGTATCAGAGCCAAAAAGGACTTGCATTAAGGCCTGGTTACTTCGTACACACACAGTCTGGAATTTTAGCGGTGCCAAACTAGCTGGGAATGATGTCCTAAAATTAACAGAGATGTTTTCTTTATTCATAAAAATATGTGTAAGTTGTTTGCACAGTCAAGAACATACAAAATGCACATTTTCAATGCATAATTACTTCAATCTGAAGCCAAGTTTACACTTTGAAAGAATGTGCATGTGCCCTTATGCAAAAAACTTATAGAAACGAAAGAAGCCTTGCGGATAAGCACTCTTCAAGCTGAATGGATCAGAATTTACTAAAGCCTGGATAGTTTAATCAAACACTACCCACGTTATTTTTTTGCATAACTTCCCAGTGTATGTAATAGGGCTTAGGACCATAGATAGTAGATGACTTTAGGTGTCAGAGATAATGTTTAAATGCTACAAACCTGCTTTGAAACTCTCTCTATGATTTTATCATTTGTCAAGGGCATGTAAGGATCTCCTGGTGTCAGAACACATCTGAAACATATAATATTTGTGAATACAACAGATAAGGATGGAAAAATAAAAGATACATCTAGGGATATGTAAGGTATATTGTCATTCCCTTATAAAGCAGAAACTAACAGCAATATACTGGAGTAGAGATATTTGTTTTCTTACTGGAGCAATGAACCTTGTCCTTCAATGTAGTAATCTTCTGGAGAAGTGAGTGCTAGGTCAGCAAAACAAGAAAAATCTGCATCTGGAGTGTACAGGAGGTTATCTAAGCCAGAAGCTTGTCGCAACTGCCTGCCAATTGAAAGAAGCAAGGGCTTATTGGAAAAATGTCGTGTATAGTCTCAAAAAAAACCAAAGCAGATGATATTCTTGGTCATTGAAAAAAGCATCCTGCTTTCACAATCAGAGCATCAGCATAGATAGAAATTCACCTTGATTGTTCTAGATCTTGCAACTCTGTAACCCAGCCATTGTATCTAAGTTGTACTGTCACAACAGGTACTCCCACTAGCTCATAAATATTATCAAAGAATTTTGATTCCCTCCACTGGGACGGAAGTAGTCTTTTAATTCCAGGGACATCACAAGCTACCATCAAATCAAACCATAGAATGACAAAAGATCATCAATGCACAATTGATACAAGATATGAAGAAAGAGAGAGGGCATATATGACTGTATACCTGCAACATAAGCATCAGCTGCTACAACTTTCTTATCTGTAGCCTGCAATGATATGAATGTAATGTTTCATGAATGAAGACCTTACAAACACTGGTGGAAGATAAAAATAGCACACAGAGACCTCCAAAATGCACATAAATAATCTGGTTTCCAAATTGTTTGATGCACAGGTCTTGACCCAGCCACAGGACCCACAATGACACATCTATCATAACATATCAATGGCATATCCTTGCACACTCCATTTCCTTCCATCTAATTTTTAGTTCGACACACATTAAATTATTTTTTATGATTTTTGTAATTATATTTTTAATATAAATGATATATTGTGGCATCATTTAGATCCTTGAACTGCAACTTGAATATTTTATCCCGTCTAATTATTAATTCACAAAAGTTTCTATTTGATAACATTCACAAAGGTTACACAAGGACCTTCGCCTAAAGGCTTCCAGTTGACGGACCCTGGCATAACTAACTGATTAAAAATCTTTCTGGAGTATTTTAAGGACGACAGAGACTAGAGGAAAGCAATTATCACTCCCTTTTCACTGGAAATTATAACTTTCATCTTTCAATCCCGTCGTTAAGTAGGAAGAAACAGGGCACCAAGACCTCAAGTTCAAAAACCCTATTATTCATGAGCCCCACATGACCAGCAACTGAAAAGCAAGGAAATATTGTAACCATGCGCGCATGCACCACCGCCACAGCACCTAGGGTTCCCAGACACTCCCTCCAAACAAGAACAGAAAATTTCAAGGAGGTTGTTTCCTTTTTGTTATCAAGGTGATAAAAGACTTTCTGCGCGAAAACATGAGTAGCTCTCATTACTACTTTTACGCACAACGCAAATATTCATCTTGTGCTTGGTGGCCATGCTCCTACCATCATTGCAACAGTATGCCTTTTGTCCTTTATAACAATCTAAGCCAACCTCGAAAGAAAACATACAAGCAAGAAATATTTTGTGTTCAAGGGTAGCAAAATTTGCCTCAGGAACCAGCAAAAAACCATGCAATATCAATAAGAGTTGTATTCTATTTGCCTCAGGAGAGCAAGCAGAATCAGTTGTAGTCTAGTTGGTTAGGATACTCAGCTCTCACCTGAGAGACCTGGGTTCAAGTCCCTGCAACAGAACTCTTTTCATTTTTTTTCCATCCAACTATAGAGTTGCTTTGACCAGACAGGATGATGGTTGCTAACTTAATCCATAGGAAAGTCTACTTTTTAATCAAATTGCAGAGATCTGATTACATCAGCTTTAGATTTCCAGATGTTTTCTCCAATTCATTCACCAGGTCTATCAAAGCTAGGGGTAAATATCTGACCAATAGCTTCAAGTGCAGAAACATTCCAGCTCTCAGCATGCCTAACAATCTGTCAAATGGAAAGTTGCAACCCCTTATTAATATCGGAGCCACGATATAGAAACATGTCATAAGAAATAATATTGTCAAAAGCAGAAGGTTTCATCTCACTTTAAGCTTGTTATCTAATTCATAGACTGTGCTTCCGTCGATTGAAATGAGAGGCCTCCATGGGAATTTCAGGTATGTTCTGCAGATTAGATGAACTGGTTAGTACAGTAATTAAGCAGGAGCCATAGTGGATGGTGTGAAATATAAAACGAAAAGCTTGACAAGACTAACAATTGATTTAGGAAGACCTATAAAGGCAACATACAGTGAAATAATCATCTATGGGATTCCTGATTTGAAGAGTAGCATATTCAGCATCCGTCCGCAGCCACCTACTGGACACATGCACATGCAGTGCTTATGCGGATTCACATATTCACTGCAGTTAAACTTCAATTGATGCCTTATCGATAACCCTTCTCCAAATTAGAAAAGATTAAGACAACCTTATAATTAGATTTCTCATGCAAACAGAACATTTCAAGATGCAAAAATCTTCTTCTTTTCGAGGCAACATTCTCTTTGCTATTTTAAGAACCACTACAAGAAAAAATGAAATTCCAAACAAAAACCATCAGTAAAGGAAAGGGAGATTTCATCAAAACCAATTTAAGCACCTTAGTTTCCATCTTGCCAGCACAAAATATGTTTTGGAATTGACACCCTGCATGCAAAGTCATATTATTGCGCATTGTTATCAGCAACATCAAATAGTGAATAGTTCTAAGTGGAAAAGGAAAAGGTTTAGCTCAAGGAAATAATTGCATGTGTTCTTCAGTGCAGACTCCCCCACCACCCCCCGGCATATTAGAACTATAAACTTGCACGAGCAAATTGTAAGACAGCAACTCTTGTTATCGTAGACACCTATGTGTTTGTCCACATGGTTTCCCTATAGGATATAACCATTCATCTTCCATTCTCTCATCCCCTATATGGTAGTGATGGTAGGAGTTATTTTGGCAGCACTGATTAATCAGAATCAATAGAGAAAACAAGTCCAGATATAATCTCCTACTACAACCTAAGATGTTCTAAAACATGAGCACTAGCATGAGAGGCTGCTAGAAGGAGATATACCAAGAATTGCTGCATATCCTATGCATCTGCACTTAAACTATGATCCACACTGATCATGCTACAAAAACTTAAACTATCAACTACACAGAGTTCTCCACAGTGAACTCTTGAAGAATCCTCCGTGCAGCCTAGATTATAGGACTACAATAGCAAAGTGTCAAAAGGCATTTGCCTAAAAAAGCGCATGTGGGATCAAGTATGGAACCAAGGAGTGGTCATCGAAGAAATGCTGCAGTAAAATGTAGATCCGAGAATTATTTTGTGAACAAGAAGAAGTTCCAAATCCATTACAAGCAAGCTTGGAGGAGGGCCAAGCACTGCTGCTCATTTTTAATGGATGAAGCCAAGAAGTCTTGTACATGTACCAAGAATTTAAGATCTAGGCAACCCTAAAACTCCTTTTATGCCAAATTTTTAGTGTCCTCAATTATACCAGAAATTTACTGATAATTCAATAAATGATTGTCTCCAATAAAATGATTTATAACATAAGCATCGTGGAAGTATATGGTATGACAAGTGATACTTATTTTAGCATGATTATATAATAAAGCAAAGAGAGGAAAAACTTATGCTTAAGCACAGGGACCATGTAAAGCCAAATCACAAAACAAAATGCCCAAAAGGGCCTTAAAATCCTAAGAACGTAAGATTATAAAGAGTGAACATGCGACTCGGCTTAAGGGAGTGAAACCAGGGGGGTATATTCTTGTTTTGCTACAAAACCCTCAGCTAAAAAAATTCCTTTGAAGTAAGCACTGAAACACTTGAGGCAAAAACACGAATTTTATGACAGATTTCAAAGTAGTATGTTGAGTTTGGGCAATTGATCAAAGAGCTTGACATTCTATACAGGAAAGAAAAGTTATTAAATAAAAAACAGCTTTATCCAGCCAGTTCTCAATCACTACACCAAATTTCCCAAACTATGCTGTTTGGACTCTAAGCTGGGGTGATGATTTAACTATGTTTCCTAAAATAGTTCTCACTGTCAAAGATATCAGGATTGGCTCGAATGACCTGATATAAAGTTGAGACTTTATGTGAATATGCAGTTTTTATGAAATCAATTTTAAGTTTGTAGAGATCGTTTACCTTCTCAATGTTTTGTAATCTAATTGATGGACAATCGAAGAAAGGAACCAGCAAGTTCAAATTGCGTGATTACAACTTAGTGCCAGATAAAAAAGCAAGGGGAATGAAGATTGAATTCCAAGTAATGCAAGCAGACTCTTATAGACTTTCATGGAACAATTAGAGACGAGAATTTGATTGAATATAGTTTCAGATCAGTTAGGGATCTCCTCAGTATCTGATGATTTGGCATAAATGAAACAGCTGAAGATGTCTAATCACATAAAAGCTCAAAGGTTTTTACCTTGGAATTTAATGGTTGGATCTTCAAAGACACAATCTTAATCATAAATTATTGAAGTGAAAACCCTTGCTTTTAATCAATAATAAAGCATTAATTAGCATGGGCAACTGTATGAGTATTTTGGTGCTAAAGGAGTAATTATCTGGATCTTCTATTGAGAGTAGGGTTGACATTTTCATGGAATCATTCCCAATGCAATCCCAAAACCCATGCTTGAGAATAAAATGAAAACAAAACTGAGGTTTCATTTTTTTCTTTTCTATTTCTTATTTGATGAACATGGTGCAATTTTGTTAAGCCTGAATGAAAAGGAAAGTTCAAGCCAAAACCAGACAAGGCTACAAAGGAAGTGGCGGTAACCCAGAAAAGGAAAGAAGAGTAATATCCAAAAAAAAAAAAGAGTCTACAGCCCACAAACAAAGACAAAAAAACATATAGGAACAAGAGAGAAGGTCATTCAGCAGCTAGAAAATGGTCTGTGGCAAGATCTAAATAGACAAACTGTCAAGAACCTTGTGAAGAAACACAATACTGATGAGCCAAAAAACTGACAACCCCTTAGAGCAGCCCCCTTACATAGAAACCAAAACCACTCAAGAAACCTATGGCATATAAATTAACCCAATAGAACACAACCAGCAGTTTCATCAAATTAGCAATTAGATAGGTGAAGTACGGGACACAAAGGGCACAGCATAGCTGATTTTTTATCTTAAAAAAATGCAGGGAGATGAAGTCCATTAAGTCAAACCAACAAATTCAAAATCAGCAACACCAGCACACTAAAGACAGGAAGGAAAAAGTTCGAAGGATGCGGAGATGAACAACACCTAATTCAAGTAAAATAAAAACAAGAGTCGACTTAGCTGCAAGAAAAGGCCATAACCCAATTATTATCTTGGTTCCTAAAATGTAAACTTCACTCAACTGAGAGGGGAAATCAAGAAAGCAACCAAACAATCAGTATAAAATTCAATGAGCAGATAAATACCTGTGACGAAATAAGAATTCTCATAATCAGACTTGAGGATCATAATAACATCATCAATACCAGAAACAGATATCTCATCTCTATCTTTATTGTTCACTTTCTCTAATCTACAGGACCAAAAGGAGAAAATAAACAATTAATTAACAATCAAAACCTGAAAATTCAAACACACACACAGCATAATCCCTAAAAATCCACGAAAATTACACCTCATAACAGGAAAGAAAACTCTGCTTTGTTTCATTTTGTTTGTTTCCGGACATCTTCCCAAGAAACACGCAGAAAACGCAATTGAAGAGGGAGAATAATAAGGAAGATACCTATCTTTGCCTGAGAAGGAGAAAACCCTTAAAAGCTCTGTGACCCCACTTACAGCCAATTTCTCAATCTGTGGGGTTTTAGTTCTAGTTGGGCTTTTATTTTCATTATCTGTTGCTCCTGAGCAGCATCTAATTCCATGAATTCTCTGCAAAATTAATGCTAGTAAATTGCCTAGAAAGAAGAGAGAAATTCAACTTGAAAATTGAAACTTCGACAGAATGAATAACTTGAAGGGTGGGTCCCTTGCTTTGTTACCTTAAAAGTCATTGAGGTTGTTGGATTCAGAGAGCATATTCCCGTCATTTTTGTAACAGACATGGAATGGAATCAGTTAGTCAGTTCATGTATGTGGCATTTCTCAAGTACTGCTAGTCAAAATTATTTTTTATATTAGTATATTAAAATAATTTTAAAATATAAAAAATTATTTTCAACCAAAAATTTTTTAAAAAAATCATAAAATATAATTTCAACTATAAAAACAAACATTCCTTCACTCTAAATTTTTTAATGTTATTTTTAAACCATTTTAAATACTATGTTCAAATATATTTTTTAAGATATTGCTTTGAAACGTGTTTTTTCAAGAATCGTATTTAAAAACAAATCTCCTACATCCAATCTCCTGTATCCAATCTATCTATCTCGTTTTTTCAAGATTCTTTAAAGACAAGACAAATCACTAAAATAAAAAAATAAAGTAACTAAATCAAGATATTTTAAAAGGAATTGGTAAATAAATGAGCGACACAAAAAAAAAAAAAGACAGGGGTGTGGCGAAATGGGCCTTTTTGAAAACCCTTGTTCTGTCATAAGAGATTGGACTGTGTGCGGCCCTAGTTAAGGCTTGAATTGGGCCTGCTCCATTAGATAGATTTTAGAAAGACTTTAGGATTGCTGAAACCGAGACAAAAATTTGTATCTGATGTATAATATTTTTTAAAATAGTTTTTAGTTAAATTATATTAATTTTATTTTTAATATTAATATATTAAAATCATTAAAAATAATAAAACAAATTAATTTTTAAATTTTTTAGAAACAAAAGTTACTACACTTTCAAATACTTAGAATAATTTAATCTAAACTGGATGTAAATAAATCTAAATTACTTTGAATAAGGGAGTTTTTTTCAATAATTATTTTATTTAATGGATAATAAATGA
>Ga0325414_1003651_pt1 | contig 16049 bp, 7 predicted proteins | sample PopdelMetagenome_8_FD_206183 | JGI IMG/M metagenome (GOLD analysis project Ga0325414, IMG submission 206183) | Populus deltoides microbial communities from Bellville, Georgia, United States - Leaf-PdKOR-R3 | ecosystem: Host-associated > Plants > Phyllosphere > Phylloplane/Leaf | place: USA...
ATATTTAAATTTACCCCATGAACTTTTCAGTTTTGATTGTGGCCTTACTTGAACTATTTTCTTTTAAAATCAAGTAATTCTACTAGTTTTTGTAGAATTTATTTAAACAAAGTAATGGATTTTTGTATGTGAATCACATGATTGCTAAAATAATGAGAAAAAAAGATTTTGGAGACGTATGTATCATGCAACGAGATACGTAGATGGCATTCTTTTATTTTTTAATAAATAAATAAATAATAATAATAATATCCAAAATATTACTCATTTTTTAAATAAAATTACTAGGATTTTAAAAATATATCCTCTTAGTATTTAATAAAAAAAAATCAAATCATTAAACATCAATTCATATTTTTTTATGGGTGGCAATTTACTATCATCTAGTCTTAGATAATTCCCTTCTAACAGCTATAGGAATTCAGAATCCAGCACGTATTAAACAAAAATCATCTCTTTAATGGTGACCATTTTATTAGCCCTAAGTCATGCAATTCAATATGTTTTTTAGGGTTGAGCATGTCTCAATACAATAGTGTTTACTTGTGGAACATACATCCTACAAGTAGGTTCTATGTCTTTTATGTGAAACATTGAGGTAAGCATTATCTAGTCTGAAAAGCGGTTTCTTGTTGTCCCAATAATTACCCTTGTGAAGGTAATATAGAGGCTCAGTAGATAGTGGGATAGTACGTATATCAATCACTACCAGTTCAAGCACTCAGCAAAGAGTTGAAAGGTTTCACATACTTAAACCCTAACTGAAAGTCATAAGATAAACTGCTACTTCCCCACCTAACCTGGAGTTTCCATGTGTGTGCATTCTAAAGTGATATATCACAAATAGACTAGTGATGTATGAAGACATTCATCAATATCCAACATACATATATAAGCACGATAAAACATGTTAAAACATAAGTAAAAAAGAGGTAAGACAAATATGAAAATTTAAACACATAAAACACATGAAGTCTCGTCCAATACTGTCAAAAACAAAAAGTTCCCAGTGGATTTGTCATTCTGCCGCATGTGCGCGCGCAAAATGACGACACGTTGGGGTCAAGGAGTCGCCACCTAATTGTTTGGTTTAGGGTTACTAGAAAACCCGGGTGGACGAGTCTTATCATAAATTTTAAGCTAATGAACTGGTTATGGTTAGGAAATGTATTAACACCCCTAGTGCACCTTACCTGAGATAAGTTGTATTATGTGATCTGGACATGGTTTAAATGTGTTAATGGGTTCTTAGTCGGTGGTTTGTTTATGGCTGAAAACAAAAATTTACACTCATAAACAAAAATGACATTTCAAATTTATTATGGACTCGTATGCCCAAATAAATTCTTATAGGAAGAATTTATATAGGTGCCCTGACAAGGTTCACTTATCCTAAAAAACGAAAGCGTTTTCCACAACTTTTAAATTATTGTGAAAAATATTTTCAATTAAAATTGGTGAATATCCAAAAACAATTCTGAGAACTTCTTGTTAACTTCTAATATTTAAATATCAACTTACTTGTAGATTCAGTATTTATACTAGAATGTTGACCATTAATTTTCAAAAAAAAAAATTAGAGTTATTGAAATATTGACCAAATCATTAAGGAATTTTACAAACAAGAAGTTTGTAAAATTCTTTTTCTATATGAATAAAATACATTTTTTTAAGAATTAAGTTGTATGCAACAAGTAGAAATTTTTTTTTTAAGGTTATGCTTGGCAAAAACCTATTTTTTTTCTAAAATCAAAATTGTTAAAATAGGCTTAGAGGGTATTTGTCAAACATGCCCTTAAACTAAAACAAAAAACCTTTTGCAAAAACATTGCCAGCCAAACAGGGTCTTAACCTTTGACCTGATTTTGACTCGACCGGGTTGACCTAAAACTTTTGGTTCGACCATAAAATGAACCAAAGTCCACTAGTTTAACTTGAAAAAAAATATCAAAACCTAAACCAGAATCCACAACAAAATCAAACTTAGAAAACACAAAAACTTAAAAACTTTTAATCAAAACTAAAAAAAAAAAAAAGAACATAAAGAATACCGAAGAACATTCAACATGAACCTAACAACGTAGATTTCAAATCAGACTAGATATGGACAAACCAAGAACACAGACATGTTGGAAATTATACAATGATCAATAATATAGCATTCATGCATTTCGATTATCACTTAAAAACCATGATTTTTTCGAAATAGATTTCGGTTCAAAATCGAAACCCTAGGATTAAAACCTACTGAAAACATGTAATTGATGCAAATAAATCCTAGATTATTGACTAATAAAGTTGCGCGTAGGATTTGGTGCAAAGAATTTGACCAAAACTAGTCCAAACCATGGAGTTAAGATAATGTTCTTCCCAAGAACATTGCCTAGATACCTAGCACACTCAAGCCTCCAAAACTAGCATTTTTTACTTCTAAAACATGCTTTCTTCATTTTAACAAGTTACACAACCATAACCAAAAATGTTAGAATCAAAAACTAATAAATAACATCAACACATCAAAATCATGCAAGAGGTTCCAAATTTCAAAATTACCAACTTAAAACAGCCTACAAAAACATTAAATTTCGATTCACAACTGCCTCTTTAAACACTTGGCACCCAAACCATGCCCAGGAACCAAGAACACACACTAACAAACCAGAAAAAACATCAATAACCCTACTGTCAGATTTCCAAATCACTTTATTTAATTTAATATAAACATCCAAACATATTCTAAACATTCGACAACATTAATTGATAACTCCAAACAAGATCAAACAAAGAAAAAAAATCATATTCTATGCATTAATCAAAATCAAAGCTAAAAGCAATATAATGCAACAAATGTTCAAAAACACCATAAAACATGAAAGAACAGGCTAGAGATGTGCCTCATGGACATCATTTACTAGGATAAGTGAATGTTTTATACCTTTCAAGCTCAAACAATGGTTGTTGCTTTTTATTTCCAAGTTTGTTACTTTCTCTAAAAGTTGAGGAAATCCTTATTTTAAGCTCTCAAACCTTCACACTTTAGAGTTTTTTTATCAATCTTTTCCTCACCTTCTTCTCTCTTCATGCTATGATTTTCCAGCAAGTATTTATAGGGTTTTGCTAAGGTTTTTTATGGGTTCAAACATAGATCAATCAAAACTTAGCCCTTTAATCAAAATGAGATAGTACATTTCATAGTTGTGAGCTTTGTACCTGTGCTGGTTTTTTTAATGATAGTTTTAGAGTTTCTTTATCAATCTTTTCCTCACCTTCTTCTCTCTTTATGCTCTGATTTTCCAGGAAGTATTTATAGGGTTTTGCTAAAGTTTTTTATGGGTTCAAACATAAATCAATCAAAACTTAGCCCTTTAATCAAAATGAGATAATACATTTCATAGTTGTGAGCTTTGTACCTGTGCTGGTTTTTTAATGGTGGTTTTGCAACAAACTTGGTTTTTTAAGGTTTTGATGATTTTCTAAACTTGAAGACCAAAAAGCTTGTTTCTAACCTTTTGATCTTGAGAGAAGCATGGCCAACATTTGATAAGAACCCACCAATAAGGCTTGAAGTGTGAACACATGAAAAAGATTAGTGGTTTTGTGAAATGGGTATCACGACCATCAATGAATGAGTTGACCACTTTCTAGGCTTTGTTGGAGTAGTTTCGATGTTATCATCATTGAAGACCATCTAATCTTGGTAGAAGGTGTGCACACCTTTTGTTTGGATCCAACCTTACTCAATTTAGAGGTCTATAGTTTCTTTTTCATTCATTTGAAAATGTTAATCTGATCGGCCTAAAATCTGAAAATATAATAATGACCGATCAAGGAAAAGATGTTGTTGAGTTCATTGAAGAAAATAAGATATAAACATTTGATTAGAGTAGCTAATCTTTGTAGAGGAGGTATTTCTCAATTGAATGATGATTGTTACAACCCCACATATGGTTAAAAATGTCACATTTATTTTGCATGAAAAGTGTCTACTCAATCAACCAAAATTGTTGAAGAAGAAGCTAAATAGTGGTTGAACGACGCGTCATTTAGGTTAAACCCTAAAAATTATGGTTTTTAATTTGGGATTTGATAGATTTCATTTTAGTCCCTATTCTTTCAATCACTTTTAATTGTACCCGTAATTGTCTTCCAAACTCTTAATTTTAAACAATTTCACCCCTGTCAAACTCAATCATCAGCCCTAAAGTTTAGCGTCATTTTCATCTTGGTCCTTGGTTTCCAATCTGTGAATTTGGACCTTAATTGACCATCAAACTTTTAATTTTCTTTAATTTAGCCAATTTCAGCCCCTACAATCATATGTCTTTTTCAATTTGGTCCTTGGTTTTGGGTTTCTTTAATCATATCCCTAATTGTCCATCAAACTTCAATATTTATATAATTAAACCCCTGTTTTGATCAAATTAACTTTTTAAAATTGTAAATAAACCTTCAGACTTTAATTTCTTCCAATTAATGCCTAAATTGACTTCAAATATCAATTTTTCTTGTAATTAAATCCTCAAAAAGAATTAAATATAAGCCTTCCAAAATTCTCATTAAGTCTTTACTTATCCAAATTTGTATTTCTTTACTTCAAATAAAAATATTTTCACCAAATGGCCTTTTTGTCAATCAGTATTAGTTTGCCAATTTTGTTAATTTTATACAAGTTGGTACTCCGATTTTTCCACTTGTTATTTTGGTCTTTCACCACCAACTTGGATAATCTTTTAGGCTTTCTTCATGTATATCCTCTCATATTTTGGATTTTTTTTTCTATTTCTTTTCTTTTCTTGATTTTTTATGAGGTCAAGAGTAGGTAACAACAATACAATCTAGATGTCTTTATGTTTTCTCCTTGTGAAGATAGTGGTCTCAATTCTGCCAAAGTTGAAACCATTTTCAATAAGAAAAGTCTTTAATCTATCATACCATACTCTTGGTACTTGTTTTAAACCATATAAAGCCTTTTTAAGTTTGAAAACATAATCGGAAAAATAAAAGTTTTCAAAACCTTAAAGTTGCTCAATATATACTTATTTCATGATAAAACCATTTAAAAATGTGTTTTTGACATCCATTTGAAAACGTGTAAAATTAGCATGACATACAAGAACTAAAAGTATTCTTATGAATTCTAGTCTAGCCACGAATGCAAAGGTTTCTTTATAATCAATATCTTTTTCTTGATTATAACATTTTACAACTAGTATAGCTTTGTTTCTCATTATGGTTCCATGTTCATCAATTTTATTCTTAAAAACCCATTTTGCTCCTATAATGAATTGAGTTTTAGGTCTAGGGACTAGTTTTCAAATATCATTCATTTTAAATTGGTTTAGCTTATCTTGCGTGGCTAAAATCCAATTGCATCTTTTTCGGCTTCTAGGTAGGATTTGGGCTTTATATGCGAAACAAATGCACAATGCTTATTGATATTCTAAAAAGATGTTATAGTCTTAGTTCCTTTATATGGATTGCCAATAATTAACTTAGAAGTATAAGAGCTTACATACCTTAGCTTTTTAGTGGCACAAAAGAGTTACTTACCATTTCTTGTTGATGACTTGAGCTTAGTTGATCATTGTTCATCTCTTCATTATTGTTCTTCATAAATGTCTTATTATTAAGATTTAAATGTTGAACATTTTAATTTACATAATCTAGAATCTCTTTAATTTTTTCAGTTTGAGTTTCCTCAAAGACGACATGCATGAATTCTTCAAGAGAAAATATTTTATTGTTATAAACTCTATAAGCTTTGCTACAAGAGGAATATCCAAGAAAAATACCAACATAGAATTTTGAATCAAACACGTCTAAGTTATCCTTAGTGTTAAGAACAAAACATTTTAAACATATACTTTGAAATATGAGATGTTGGGTTTCCTTCCTCTTCAAAGCTCATAAAGAGTCTTTTTCAACTTTAGTCTCAAGATAACACAATTTAAAACACGGTAAAAAATGTTTATGACTTCTACCTAAAAACATTTAGGGATATTAAATTTATTTAAGATTGTTCTTGTTATTTTTTGAAGAGATCGATTTTTTCTTTCCACAACTCTATTTTGTTAGTGAGTCTAGGAATTGAAAAAATTATGGTGGTATCCTTTCTCTACACAAAACATTTCAAACAAATCACTTCTAAATTCACTATCATGATCACTTCTTATGTTTATGATTTAGAAACCCTTTTTATTTTCAACTTTTTTTGAAAACTTTACAAATTAATAAATAGTTTCATCTTTTGATTTTAAAAACAAAATGCATGTATATCTTGTAAAGTCATCTACAATCATGAACACATATTTATTACTGCATATGCTACTAGCTCTAGTTGGTCCAAATAAATTTATGTCTACTAATTCTAAAGGTTTTTTGGTAGAAATGTGGTTATTACTCTTAAAAGATGTTTTCACTTGTTTACCATTTGACAAACATCATATAACTTATCCTTTTTTAATGCAATTTGAGGGAGTTCTTTAACAAGCTTATTTTTGACAAGTTCAAAAAGAAAACTATTATTAATGCTAGCAATAAGACAACTTTCTATCCTTATACATGCCTAAATTTTAATCTTGTAAACATTTCCTTTTATATTTTCAATAAATAAAACTTTATCATTTTTAAGGATTAAGCAATATGCATGGTCAAACATGATTTTGAACTCTTTATCACACAATTGACTAATACTTAGCAAATTATATTTTAGATCATTCATAAGAAACACTTTTTTCTATTGAGGGAGAAGACTTACCTCCAATATTACCAACTCCAATGATATTTCCTTTTGAGTTGTCTTTAAATGTGACTTTTCCACTATTGATCTTGGTTATGCTTGAAAACAATGAATCATCTCTAGTGATATGTCTTAAGCAAGCACTATCCAATAATCATTCTTCATATTCCTTTGATTCGTACACACACAAAATCAAGATGAAGTTTTTGGTACCCATACCTTCTTGGGTTTTTTTTTTTGGTTAAGTGGTGGTTCTTTTTTAAACTCAAGTCATGCTACCAACTTTGTCCTTCTTTATATAACATGCATAAATTAAATTATTAATGCTTCTACAATGATGACATGTTTGGTTTTGATCATATGATTGTTTGACTTTAACAAAGTAGTTCTTCAAATATTATTTGTTCCTTTTGGTTTGATACCCTATACCTTTTTTGTTGAAGACATATATTTAACTAGTAAGCATGATATCTAAAATCATAGAACCTTGAGTGAACTTTACTAATGTGGTATTCAACTTGTCTACCTTTTCTTTTAAATATTTATTTTCCTCTTCAAGTTAGCTAACATTGTCACTATCAATAATAATGCGTTTTTTTTTCTAATGCATCTTTTTCAACAAGTAAACATGCATGACTCTTTTTCAATGAACTATATTTATAACCTAATGTTTTAAATTCATTATACAATGATTCAAAGGCATCATATAGTTCATCATAAGAGAGGTCACACTCATCATCCAAAGAAATAATCATATTATCATGTTTAATTGCTATGAAACACATGTTTGCAACATGTTTTTCATCGTCACTTGAGCTAAAGTCTGATTCAGCACTCCATGTTACTTTCATTGCTTATTTATGATGGCAGTTCTTTTTTTTATTTTGAAAAAGAGGGCAATTAACCTTAATGTGTCTCGTTTTGTTGAACTTGTAGCATCTAAGTACCTCCTAACTAGATTCTTCCTTATTTTTATCTTTCTTGAAGTTTGAGAACTTTTTATTCCCTTGTTTTTTTCTTAGGAAATTTTAGAATTATCTTATTATAAGTGCAATTTCCTCCTCCACTTCATCATCATCATCATCATCATCATCATCATCATCATCATAGTTAACATGGTGTACGGTTTTGAATACCAAGTTCTTTTTTGGCTTTTCATCTAGTTCTTGCTTTTTCATGGTGATTTTTTTAGTCATTAATGAACCGATGAGCTCTTCTAATGGAAGTTTGGTGAGATCTTTAACTTCTCAGATTGTTGTAACCTTTGCTTTCCAATACTTTAGCAAAGACCTAAGAATTTTTCTCACAATATTAGTATTAGTATAAGTCCTACCAAGAGCATCTAAACTATTAGTGACAGTTGTCATTCTAGTAAACATACTAGTTGTGAATTCATTTGAAAGCATTTTAAATAACTCATATTGATGTACAAACATATCAATTTTGGATTCTTTAACTTGATTAGTACCTTCATGAGTTATTTTTAAAGCATATCATATATCACTAGCATTTTTACAAGATGATATTATTTTAAATTCACTTCTACTCATGATATAATATAAATTGTTTATAGTTTTAACATCCATAGAAAATAACTTTTTATCACCATCGGTATACTCACTTCTAGGTTTATGAATTATTATATCATTTTTATTTTCAGTAGCCTTGTAAGGTCCATTTTCAATAGATAGTCATAAATTATAATCAATATATTGAAGATATAAAATCATCCTAACATTCTAACAGACATAATCATTGTCATCAAAGAATTGTGGCCTAGAGGTAGATGTTATTTCATTTTGAACATTTATAGCTAGTGGTTGTCATTCTACTTAAGTCTAAGCAAACTTATATATATGAGAACTAAGCTTCAATACCAATTGTTATTCTAGGATTAAGGTAACAACAACACCTAAGAGGAGTTGAATTAGGTGTTCCACTAATTTTGTCAAATAATGCAAATAATCACAAAAGGCACCTATAACACAATAACCAACAATATAATTAAAGTGTTTAAAGTAAAGAGATAAGGAAAGAGAGATTGCAAACTCGGTTTTTAATATGGTTCAGCAAGCCTACATCCATATCTTAATTACTAATCGTACTTGAGTATTACAATTATGATTTGTTTACAACAAGATTCAATTTCTCAAAGAGTGGATCATTCAATTTCTCTATAGCTCACTCAATAGCACTTAGGATCATTAAAGGTGTGCAAGTGTAATGAGTGTGAGATTTTATACTTTTGTGCTAGAATATAAAGATTTAATTTAACATAACTTAGAGTATGTTAGGATTCATGATTTCTAGTTGGTTTTTCTTTTTGTATAACTTTTATATCATGTATGTTTAGAATCTCTCCTTAATTCTGCATCATATATATATGCGGCATAGTAGGATTGTGGTTTGGCTAAATTTCAGGGTTTGTAGTACCAATTTAGAGGGAAAATTTTTGAAGCAGTAATGGAAGGGTTTTCATGATAAAATCCTTCTTCCATAGTTAAAATATTTTGGAAAGTAGTTTTGAAAATATATTTGGATTTGGTTTTTGAAAAACTGGTGTGTGTGTGTGTGTGTTAAAAAAAAACTAGTCATTTATAGCCGCTAGAATGCCTCTAACATCTAAAATGGTTGATCAGTTCAAATGACCATATCATTCGGTCGACCGGTTCCTGCAAAATTCTCAGGTGTTCATCATGGATGAACGTGGTTGACTAGTTCAGTTTAAAAATCAGTTTTGACAGTTTCAAACCTGGTGAAACTTGAACCAATTAAATGTATATCAATCCTATTTATGCATGCAATGTGAAATGTGTGAGTTTATTTTAGTTTGCTATTGAGTAAGATATAAAGATTTAACAATAAGCTCTACAATGAATCCTTAATAGCCAAGTCTTCACTAGCTTTTCACCCTAAACTTATTGATGAATTTCTTCTTTCAATTCCATATACTTGTTGGTGTAATCTTCATATAAAACATGTTTAAACTTAATCTCATTCAAGCACATCATTAATCAATTTTTATTTAATTGTTATCATCAAAATACAAGATATTATAAATATCAATATATGACCCATAGGTCAACAATAACTTACACATATAACTAATCGAAATTGAGTGTTAACTCTCAATCTATCAAATCCAAATTATTCCAAATCTTTTTTCCTACTTTGTATCTCTTAATGAGAGGTCTTTTGTACATGTAAAATGTAAACTCAATCATACGCAAATCATGTGATGTATATAAACTAGTTTTAATAGCAAAAATCTATCAGAATGATAAATTAGAGGCACAATAACTTTTTAAGATTATATTAGATGTAATTAAATATATAAGTATAAATTGAACACAACTTATAAGATAATACAATATTTATAGTCATTTCTCTTATGTTCGAAGTTAATTTTTAAGCATAATAAATTCACTTTTATAGTTTATCTTTAAAAGTTCATATTTAACAATGCTACATATGCTACCTTTTCATATACTTATAAAATTACCAATAAAATGATTTTTTTAGTTTTCTTTTAAAAAAACCTTTCATAATAATTTTTATGAGTGTCAATTTAACTCACTTGCAAAATATTTTATGATTATAATCTTATTTTTTATATTACTAATACTAAAAACCTTGATTATATTCAGATAAAAAAAATAAGATATTAAAAATAAAAAATATATTTTATATATTTTTAAATGTTGGTTTTAGAATAAAAAGTTTAATTAATACTCACTAGAATAATGAGTTGCCCTAAAATATTTCTAAGAATTACAACAAATTAAAAGAATAAATTGTATGATAATAAATATTTTAATTTAAAAACAATTTTAAAAAATGTTTAAACAAAAAATATAAAAAATTAAATTAAAAAAGTTACTCCATAAAACTTGTTGTAAATATTTTATATATAAAAAAAAGATTTTCAAATATAGTTTAAGGATTTTGTAGAAAAATACAAGAAAATATAAACTTCCAAAAAACCTTAAAACTAAACTTATTGATCTAAAAAAATTATCATAAACTTGGTGATCATTTATTTTTTAAAATGAACTTGTTTATATATTTTGTTTTTAAAGTTGTAGACAAAGACAAAGGCATTTGTAAAGAAAATAGTTAGAAGAATTATCTTATAAACACAAAATTAAAAAGCACAATGAAAACTCAAATTAAAAAAAAATAATAATATATTGTGAGAAATAAAAAGATCATTATTATTGATATAAAGAAAAGATATTATTATTATTATTATTTGATGGTCGAATCAAATAATTAAACCAATTGAGGTTTTACATCTGTTTTTACATAGTTTAGTTGAAAAATTTATTAATTACATAAAGGTTGTTGGTATTTATTTTCTATTTTTGTTTTTATTTTTTGTAAAATAAAAAATTATTTGATTGATTTTAAAATCTATATTTCTAAAGTTAATTTTAAAATATAAATTATAAATGTTAAATTATAAGGTGACAATATAATAAAAATTTTGAAAGTTTATTGACAATATTTAATTATTTGAAAGCCAATAATAAAAATAATAAAAACGAGTTTTTATCATTTTATTTTCAAAAAGCTTTTGAAAACAAAAACAAATATATACTCAAAAGTTTGAAATAATTTCAAAATAAAAAAAGAGAGAGAGAAGAAATTATTTGGGCTTAGGCGGGGCTAGTGTATCAGAGCCCAGTGATGATATCAAAACTCACAAAACCCTAGTTTGCCTGTGCTTACGCTTTCTCCGTCTATAAATATCTCGTTTCTGCTAACCACTTCTTTCCTCGCTGCCTCTCTTGCTCAAAAACCCTAGAAAACAGCAGCAGCAGCTCTTGTTCTTCTCTGTTCCAGCCATGGCCTCCGATACCCTCGTTCTTCGCGGCACCATGAGAGCTCACACTGACCAGGTTACAGCAATAGCTACACCAATTGACAACTCTGACATGATTGTTAGTTCATCCCGCGACAAATCCATCATTCTTTGGAGCTTGACCAAAGATGAAAAAACCTACGGTGTCGCTCGCCGTCGTTTGACCGGGCACTCCCACTTTGTCCAAGATGTTGTCCTTTCCTCGGATGGTCAGTTTGCTTTGTCCGGTTCCTGGGACGGAGAGCTCCGTCTCTGGGACTTGGCTACTGGTGTCTCTGCTCGCCGATTTGTTGGTCACACCAAGGATGTGTTGTCTGTTGCTTTCTCTATTGATAACAGACAGATTGTTTCTGCTTCCAGGGATAAGACAATCAAGCTGTGGAATACTCTTGGTGAATGCAAGTATACCATTCAAGAGGCTGAGTCTCATACCGATTGGGTTTCGTGTGTGCGTTTTAGCCCAAATACGTTGCAGCCCACGATTGTTTCTGCATCGTGGGACAAGACAGTAAAGGTCTGGAATTTGACTAACTGTAAGTTGAGGTCTACCCTTGCAGGACATGGTGGGTATGTGAACACTGTGGCTGTTTCGCCAGATGGGTCATTGTGTGCTAGTGGAGGGAAAGATGGGGTGATTTTGTTGTGGGATTTGGCTGAAGGAAAGAGGCTTTATAGTTTGGATGCAGGTGCAGTGATTAATGCTTTGTGCTTTAGCCCCAATAGGTACTGGCTATGTGCTGCCACCGAGAATAGCATTAAGATTTGGGATCTGGAGAGTAAGTTGGTTGTTGATGATTTGAAGGTTGATCTCAAAGCTGAAGCTGAGAAATCCGAGGGTACTACCGCTACTGCTGTTAGTACCACGAAGAAGGTAATACATTTTTCTGCTTTTGTTGTTTTGTTAGTTTTAGTTTTCGGTCTTTTGTTAAATAGGTTGTGTTATATGGATATCCTTTTGCTGATTGGGATTGAAAATGATGATTTCTGTTATTTGCTTGTGTTATTTATATATTTGCTGAGTTGGATGATTTCTGTTAAATGGTTTGTTCTCTGGTTAGTCTCTGTGCGCGCGCGCTGCAAGTGCTAAATTTGTATTTGTTGTGAAAGTTTTGTATTGCTAGAAAATTGGTTTGTCTGCCTGTTCTGTTGTTAATTGTTATGAGAAATTGTGATTTTCAGATGTGTTGGAATCGTTTTGGTAGTTGTTTTATGTTGGTTTTTGTTAATAGGGTTGGATAGCTATTATGGCAGGTAAATATGTCTTTTGTTTGTGGACACTGGAAATGTTCTATGAATGAATATTCTTGGTATCCTTATGACTTGTATTGTGCATGTTTTTAGGCATGGAACCATTCAGCGAGATTTGTTTCATTTGGAAAACCAATTAGTTAATTTGAGATACTTAATTCTGGTCTAGTCAAACATATAGTATAGATTTGTTCTTCCTGCTGATTGATAGATTGTTTTCTAAAAAGTACTTATTTTGATACTATGCTTTTGCTGATAATGGTAAGATTCTGCACCTAGAACTGTGCAATACATTTGAGTTTTTTATACCTATAGAAACACTTGATGGTACCATGAATAAGATAATGATATATGTCTTTTTTTTTGGGGACAATTATAGAGCAATCCCAATTCACATAATTTTGCTTTGTGTTTTGTAGATCTATTGCACATGCTTGAACTGGAGTGCTGATGGAAGCACCTTGTTCAGTGGTTATACTGATGGTGTCATTAGAGTCTGGGGAATTGGTCGCTATTAGGGAGCTTTGAGTAGTTACCAGGCGCCTTCCTTTTTTCTTTAGTATTTTGAAGACCAATTTAAGATTTTGTTGAAATTATTGGATCTTATGTTATCTCTTGATGCTGGATGTTACACATTGGATTGAGCTGGGGCTATATTTTTGTTTTTCATATCCCATGTTAGATATGTTGGTTTTGAATTTCACATTGGTACAAGTGGTTTATCAAGTTAATTGGTTTTGATTCTCCTATCTATTTGGCGTTGCAAATATTATAGCATCTGCATCATAAGCGTTGATGCTATCATTTTGAATCAATACTGATTGTGTTTTGTTACGAAGAGTCTGGTGAAGGTCAGCTCTTGAAGGACTGATTTTTGACTAGCTGATATTGTTGTCTGATAAAGTGTATATGCTTATCAAACATGGTTGTCCTGTATTCCCCTATCGTGAATGTGTTAGGTATTGCTCTTTGCCTCGGCAAATCGTACATTATGCCCATGTAACTGGTCATGGATAATGGATGAATGAGTAATATTTGCTACTGGAGCACTGCATCAAGGGATAATTCTCGGCTCTATCAATTGGAGGCTTGAAGTTCTAAGGTTATTTGTGCATCTGATCGATTTAGATCTGCTAGACAACAAGAATGAATCCGATGTAATCCTTGAGCTACAAAGAAAATCTCGTACAGGGTAAAATCCAAGGAAGATACCAGATAAAGAAGGTTGATGGATGTTGAATGGAAATGGAGTGCAAACTCTTGGCAAAAATTTAACCTCCTGGGTTAAAAAATATCCCCAGAAATTAATTGTGATGTGGTATAAGAAATTAATGGTGTGATGTTACTCTGTTTTTAGATTAGTGAAAAGTCAAGCTTTTTTTTTCTTTTTTTCCTTAATTTTTTTTTAGGATTCTAGAAAAAAAATCATATAATACTAAAATAACTTTTTTTTATGGATGTGTAGAGAAAAAATCAACCCCATTAAATTGTTCTTATTGAATAGAATTTATTAATACATTTTTATCACTGAAAAGTGATCAAAATGACAATTGTTTTTTTTTATAATTTAATTAACCTCAAGTTTAATGGTATAAAACTTTATAAATGTTTTCAATAAAATTATTTTAGTATTATATGATCGGTTTTTTTTTTAATTATTTATTTTTATTTTAATTATTTATTATTTAGTTAATTGAAAATTAAATTTTATAAATTTTTTATTATTATTTTTTAATTTTATCCTTTAATTATATTATAAATAGATACAATATTACATATGAAGAGTTGAAATTACCTTACAATATACTGAAATACTCGGGGAATTCACTATAGCAGTGAACATTGCCATGGAAATTTTATTTTAATTTTATCCTTAATTTATTTTCAATTTTAATATTTCATACCCAATTTGATGAGCAATTTGTCAAAATTGATAAATGATAAACATAATTCAAAAAATGGATCCAAGTAAAACAAGGAGAAACCCATGATAATTTAAAATTGAGGTTAAAAGCTCTTTTTTGTCTTTATATTGTTCTTTTTCTTTCTCTGTAGTTCCTATATATTTTTTATACTTTTAATTTTAATTTAAAAGTTTATTTTCCATAATTCTTAAGTTAAATAAAAAAAAATAATTGTCATTTTGATCACTTTTCAGCGATAAAAATCATCATTCTTAGTGTCAATAAATTCTATTCAATAAAAAGAATTTAACGGGGTTGGTTTTTTCTCTAGACATCCATAAAAAAAAAATCTAGTTTAATTTAGTGTTTTTTTATTTGATTAATTTTATTTTATTTTAATAATTTTATGGTATTTTAGGATTGTTATATCATTTATAAAGGAGGTTGTGGTGTTGAAGAGATGACATAAAAAATTGGATTTGTGGCCAAAACAAAAGAAGTAAACCTCCATCAAGTTTTTGTGTTTTTTTTAAGGTGGTGTTGTTATGAGCATAAATGATCAACAATTGTCCGGTTGAGCGATTAAAGTGATGGATTTTAAATTTGGTGATCTTCCCTCATTTAGGTTCGGATCCTGTTGTCCACATTTGCCCAATTTTCTTTCTTCAAGTTCATTCATTTTTTTTTTTTAGCAAACTTTATTCTCTCTCTCTTTTTTTTTTGGACGCTTTTTAAGTGTTTTTTTTTTTTAGTTTTTAAGAAAATTATGTTATCACGCATATTGGTAATAAAATTTGGATAGTATTTTTTTGAAAAAAAATAACAAGTGACAAGTAAATAAATTTTAAAAAAAATCTATAAAAAAATTAATATTGAAAGTTGAAAATGAAATAATTTATAAAAAAATAAAGTTATTAAACTCAATTGAATCCATGTTCTGGATTGTAAATTTGACTTTTTACTTGGATTTTAGTTTGGTTTCTATTAGATTATCACAATCTTAAATAAATGTTCTAACTTTGAGTTGGTGTTCAGTTTTGTGAGTATTTATTTTTTATATAATTAAATAAAAAAAGTTTACAAAACAAAATATTAAACCCAAGAAAGTCTAAAACTCAAGTCACGGATTTAGTAAATTAAGTTATAAAACCTTACTCGTTTAATATATCATTACTTTAATATTTTAAAAAAACATCATTTAAAAATATATTTTATTAAAATTAAACTATATGTTACATACCAAAACTTTTCATGGGTAACCTAGTAGTTCGTCTAAAAGCAGTATCGGTCGGTT
>Ga0325414_1003652_pt1 | contig 16048 bp, 10 predicted proteins | sample PopdelMetagenome_8_FD_206183 | JGI IMG/M metagenome (GOLD analysis project Ga0325414, IMG submission 206183) | Populus deltoides microbial communities from Bellville, Georgia, United States - Leaf-PdKOR-R3 | ecosystem: Host-associated > Plants > Phyllosphere > Phylloplane/Leaf | place: USA...
TCCTTCTCCTTTTTCTTTTTTTTCATTTTCATTTTTAACATTAATTGTTTTAATTATCTTTAAATCAACTAAATTACATTATAATAAATTATATATGATTTAATTTTAAACCCGAGGGGAGCAATAAATTAAACCATAAAGTTTTTTAAATAATAAGTCTAAATAATTCATAAATTAACAAAATAATCCAATAACTCACACCCTTAGCTAAATCAAACCACATCAGAACCTAACAATTATGACTATAATAGAGTTTGGAATCAAGCTGTAGTTTTATGTTCGATCTCTATAATTATTAGTATGATGATCACTGAAAGTTTATATAGTTATTAATTTCAAGACCTATAAAATTAGTTAAGGTACATATAAATAGACACAGGCTGACCTGGACGTCAATAAAAAAAAGTTATAACTACTACGCCACAGTAGACGAATGTTATTGGATTTTAATTTAATATATTATTCTATTTAAATTTAATGATTCAACTGTCATCGTCTACGGATGCTATTGTTTCAATTTTTAAATTATAGCAAGGCTATTGAAAAGAAATTGAAAAAAAAAAACTAAACTACAGATTTTTGTTTTACCGAGATAGATATTAAAGTGTTCTCCAACAAATAAGATTTTTTTTTTCTTTGGATGACGATATATTATTGAAGATTTTTCCAGCTCCATTATATTGAATTAGTCAATAGGAAAACTTTACTGCTATCCACGGTGGCGATTGTATGGTGGAGGGAACTCTACATGGAATTTGACAAGGGGGTTTTTCCACAGCCACACTCTGATCTTGCAATAATTCCTCCCAATACATTGTAATGACTTTCAGTTATTCTACAGTAACTTATTGGTGTCTTTTGAAGGAGGTGCCTCCACTTCTTCTTTTTTCCCGTGTACTTTTTTTTTTCATCCCCTTCGTTTCACCCCTTTTTTCTTTCCACCTATATTTTTTTTTCTTCAATTATGTTATTGTATTATTTTTTTATTAGTTATTCAAGTTATTTTTAGATCACTCAAACTGACTAGATCATGTTAAATATTCTCTATATAATTTAATTTTAAATTCAGATAAAATAAAAACTTGAATTGAGAGATTTTAAGATTAACAATCTAAATTTTAAAATTAACATGTCAATCTAATTTTAGCAATAATATCAAATAATTTTTTATAAGCAATAATTTTTTATTATATTAAAAAAATCAATCCAGCCTGATTTTACTATAGGTGGATGATAAGAGAGTGTTTGAAAGTGTGATAACGATTGTTTTTCAAAGTATTTTTTATTAGGAAATTGATCGAAATAATATTTTTGATTTTTTAAAGATTATTTTTAACATCAACAATTAAAATGATATGAAAAAATTAAAAATATTAATTTAAAATAAACAAAAAAGTAAAAAATATATATTTTTTAAAAATACTTCTAAAACACAAAAACAAACAAATTTTAACAACTAGATTTATCTTAAACAGCTAAGTCAACCAAATCTAATCTCCTACGAGGACAAGTCATACATGCATTAAATTTATATGCATATGCTACTTAAATCATCCTTGTGAAGTGAAAATACCTAAGACTTTATCATCCATACTCGCTAATAATCCTTGATTTCAAACACTTGTCCCTTAACTAGACTTTGAAACTGGAGGTGGCAAAGGAAAGAATTGATACGTTTGTCACTCTCTCAATGCAAGTTGGCAGACACCACGAGCCTTGGGGTAATAGATTTACAACATCTATCAAAAACTCTCTTCGTTCAATTTTTTTCACCTCTACTACTATCTCTTGATGCCTACACCCGTTTCATTTCAGGCTCGTATTCCCTCTTTTATTCACCTGATCATTCCAGAGTTTCCATCAAACTAAATCTTTATTTAATAATGCGGTTGAGTTTATTTTTTAAAATATTTTTTATCTAAAAAATCATTAATTTAATGCCTTTCAAGTGTTTTTTTTTGTTGATTTTAATGTGTTAATATCATTAATAAAAAAATCTAAATAAGTTATTGTAATATATTTTTGATTAAAAAATATTTTTATAAAAACACTATAAATCACATAGCAATACAAGCACTAAAACAAATTGTCTCTACCATTATTCTTCATCATTCTCCACCTCAATTTAGCCTCTGTTTTTTCATAATCTCCACCTCAATTTAACCTATATGAAAACTATCTTATAAAAAAAAATATTGGTCTAACGATTAAGATACTATTATATAATTATAAAGATAAAAATACAATTTAGATCCCAAAAAATATATTTATTAAAAGAGATAGTCACAAATCCCTAACAGAACTGGTTTTATCATTAAAAAATAATGTAAAAATAACCCAATAATAAAAAAATATATATAAAAGCTATCTCATCATAATATATTTTTTTTTCAATCTCGACTTTCTTCAACTTGCATTTGATGGTCCTTCATGTCGTGTTTACCAATACGAGGAGTGGGAAACGCAATGAAGGAGAATAAAATAAGTGACAGAACAGCAATGTTCTTGGCCTGGAAAACATCATGACTTTCATTCTTCAAACTTTTTTATTAATTAATTAATATTCAGGGCCACGCAGCTGTGGAAAGTGGAAACAAAGGAGTTATCGTCCAGAAGTGGTAATATGTAGCTGAGCGGTCGTGCTCCTTGCATGGGCATGGCTCAATTATCCACTCAAATTAGCACCTAGCAAAACTCAACCCAATTGCGGCAAGAGGCGTTGCTTACCTCACACGCAAACTGGGATACTCAATGCACCAAGAACCAGAACTCAATTATATAAAAATATGTGTTGTTTTTTTAATTTCCTGTGAATATTTATTATAGTAAAGTTAATTAATGTAAAGTATTTAATTAATAATTGAATTTCTACTTTAAAATATACTCACCTCGTACAGTATCATTAAATATTCTATGAACAATTATTCACTTACATTACTGTCTAATTATTTTAGTCATCATGATCATGTCACAGCCTTATTATTTGTGCTATAATCATTGCCGTCAGGGGTAGAATTATAAAATTATAATTGAGAGTGTCGTCATAAAAACTATAAGGCTGGAGAGCAAATATTTTATATTTTTAGGAACTAAATGCATGACTTTTATGAAAAATTAAAAAATTTAAGGACTAGAACTAGAATTTTAAAAAACTCCAAAGACAAAATTCATATATATACTATAAATATGGTAAATTGTGGCAAACAGTTGATGATGGCCCACGGCGTTAGGAATTTTTATGCATCATCATGAACTTGGACCACCTATAGCGCACCTGCCTACTTTTCATGACAAGAGAGCATTTGAAAAAAGAGAATTGATTATTTTTTAAAGTATTTTTTTTTTGTTAAAAATATATTAAAATAATATTTTTGATGTTAATATATTTAAAATAATTTTTAATTTTTTTAATAAAAAATAAATTTAATCTCAAATCCAAAGTTATTGGAGTTAATGAATATTCCAAGTAAGTCAATAAAACATAAACTTCTTTTAATGCTGTCGGAGTTAACGAACAAGGGTTGATGTTTCAAAGTAAAAAATATACAGGTCTAAATCACTAGTAGTTTTATCATGCATAGGCATAGGGACATCCGACAAGCTTGGGGTGCCAAGCTCCCCCCAAACATTATTATCTATTATTTCATTTATTTTTTTAAAAAAATTAAATTAATCTTGTTTTGAATTTTATTTTTTTAAAATTAACAAGCTGATAGTAAACTCTTGACCAGATAAGGCTCGGGTCGATAAAGTCATTGGATAAGCCAAGTCTGTTCTACTTTTCAAACTAAAATAGTAAATTTCCTAGTCAATATTAACTTTTTAGACCGGTTCAGGTTTTAAAAGAATAGTATTAACTTTTTATTATAATTTAAAACAAAACCTATATACTTTTTTATTAGCAAATAATAGTCTTGGAGACAATTCCATAACCCACCCTTAATTCACACCAATTTTTCCATGCGCAAGAAAGGGCACAAGCAAAAAATTCTTTCACGCACGACAGGGATATTTAAACAGCAACATCACGCGCTAATCACACATGATTTTTATACCGCATCAACAGGCATCCTCTTTCGGCCGATAACCTAACCACAAGGGCGCACGTTAGCCCAGAGTCAGCAAACACAAAGCTCATTTGCAAGCTACCTAATAAAACCAACCCTTCTCCTGTCATTAAAATTAAACAAAGAAGACAACAATCATTACTTGCATTAATTCGTCATAATCAAGTCCCGATCCACTCTCACCACCGCCCTCCACCTCGGCAGGAAGCGCACGATAGCACTGACCCATCACCGCCCTTCGTGATCACAGCGATCTATCGATGTATGTAATGCAATAAAGAAGAATTTGAGAGAGAAATTAGTGGATATTATGGTGGGATGAGGAGGAGGAGGAAATGGCAAGAGAAGTGAAATGGGGATGTTCGTATAAGAGAAGCACACTCATTGTTTGTTCTATTAACATTGTTGTTGCTCTCTATGTTCTTCGGTCTCTCTATGCTTCCCTTTATCTTTACTCCAATAGTGATTTTAACAAAGGTAAACAAATCTTCTTCTTCTTCTTCTTCTTTTTAATTTGAATTTTGGAGATATGTACATGTGCATATATTTTTTTTGTGTGTTGTAGTTGTAAAGTATACGCCAGATCAGGTAAGGAAAATGGAGGAATCAATTCGGATTCGAAGAGCGAAAGAACCTTTAGAGCTTGTTAAAATTGTAAGCATTTTTATTTTGGGTTTTTAGTTATTGTGTGATTAATTTGAGGTTTAGATTCCTTAATTCGATGTTGGAAGTTTAATTTAATGAAGTTTTTTTTTGGTTGAGAAAAGGTGAAGGAACTCAAGGAGGAGTTTAACAGAGGAGAAATGGTGGCTGGATTACCAAAAGAGGTTACGGGCAGGATAACTGATGAGATTCTGCAGAGATTGAGAAGCTTGAATGCAAATGCTAATATCAGTGAGCAGAGAGGTAGGTTTATCTTTCAATTCTGTGTCGTTTCGTTATACAATTGCCTATGTTATGACAGATTGGTTAATGCAATTAGGATAGGCATGGACACTTGGTTTGTTGGGTTCTTGAATGCTCAGCTGATTTTAAGTATATTATTCATCAAAGAACAACTTATTTGGTATAATGCGTGGGAGGCGTAGAGAAATAGAAAACATTCTTCTTCTTTTTCTGTGTTCGCTCGCTGCATTAGTGAACGATAAAGTGTGGTGTTTCATCTTTGTTGTTTGCTCTTTCTATACATGTTATGCTTGACTGCATTATGTATAACTGAACCAAAGATGAGCGATGTAATATATTGAACCTTAGTTTTTGTCAGGGGCCTGTGCCCCCCTACCCTATATTTGTATCACATGCTGGAAAATGAACGAGAACAGGTATTCCTTTTTCTTTAATAGGATGCCTTTTTTGATTTTGATTTCAAGCACATTCAATTACTGTTGTATAAGGAGTGTAGAATTCAATGGAATTCATTATCACCACCATACACACACACGCACGCAAGCGCACACATCAAATTATCTGGTTTTGTTTTATTATAAAGCGTGCTTAAACATGGATGGGTTATGGCTTTAAACACCATCTCCTCCATCAATTACAACATGCTTTTTCCATTTTCTTGCCATATCTACCTCCAACTCTGCTCTACATGTTATGAAGTCACAGCTACATTTGTTTGCTTTCATGACACATTGCAATTTCCCCCCCTTTTGTACTAATATTAACATCACCAGCACCTGATGCGTACGCCACACTCACCTTCGTGCAATGAATCCACCACCTCTATCATTAGCTCCATGCCACTACTGACATTTTTACTGATTGTGATCTCATGCTTGTCATCATAATTGGTGCTACCATAGCTTTTCCATGTCGCATGTCTCACCATTGCAAGCTTTATGACCTCTATTTGCATTATTACCATGCTGCGATTTGTGGCCTTGGTTTTGCTATCACCAACATCCTCTTATAGCTCTTTTTTTTCCTACTTCACCCCCAAACTACTACGTTTAGAATGCTTACAGAAATTGTGGCTAATTTGTTTCATGTGGCTGTCAAATAGCCAACTGGAAAAGTAAACACCTTCTCATAAAATGCTGTGGATTGTTTGTTAGCTATAAAATTTTCATAATCAATCAGATATTGCTTGGTGTGAAATTAAACTGAACATCCGATTCATTTTTATTTATTTCAAATAAAAAAAATTGATAATGCATTGAGATTGTGGTATTTTAGTGTTGATGTTATGCTTTGAATCTTGTTCTCAAGGTTCTGTTTGCAACCTTGCTCATCATGCACTATATGATTTCATGTATAAAGAAAGAAGGAATCTATAATGGAGCTGCATGATATTTTTGGGGATAGTCTGTTATACCTCCTTTTATTTTATCACCTTCATGGTTAGCTTGGAAATTGGATTAAAAGAGAAGTTTTTTCAGAAGCTACTATGTGGAATTTCCATTTTGTTAACTGATATTATTTGACAGAGAGCATCTTTGGCATGTAAAATTTCAGCCATTCTTTGTTCTGAAAGCTGTGAAATTTTCCTTCTATTTAATAATCTATGCCATATTTAATCTCCCCGTCTTAGAATTTATCTAAAAGCATTCTTTGGAAGTTGACAAATATTTTCACTGATGAACACTTGTCTACCCTTGATATGGTGACCTCCTACCTCAGGAAGGTCTAAAGTGTACTGTCTGGGTTATTTTGGACTGACATCATCTTCTTGAACAGTTACTCATTTACTCAGGTGATAACATCCCAGTCCTGGTTGTTTGAGAATTTGATTACTGCTTTTTAATTGTATTTCTGGTCTCATTTTCAACATTTCATAATTTTTAGCACATTAAAGGTATGATCTCCAGAAAGTGATTGCTTTCTTGTCTACCATAGGGTCATCTAAGCAATGTAAAAGGATATGAATAGGCCATTTAACATGGTAGCTATGACTTTTGACCTGGTGTACATTGATATCTTGCCACTTATCTTTGTTCTGCTCTTCTTTTGATAAACAGATGCCATTGAAAGCTGGCGCAAAGAAAAACTGCAAGAGGTCAAACAGTTGGTCCATGGAACAGGGGGGCTGAACTCATCTATTCTGAAACAGGAAGCTGGTATGCTTTTGTCCTTGGAAGGGTGTGGTTTTATAGCAGTTAAATTTCTCTGATACCCTCAAGGACCATTCATATTTTTTTTCTGTAGGAAGCACTATGAATGCTTGTTTTCCAGATCCTTCTCCTTTCTCTTATGACTGAATGTTCTGTAGGTATGCTAGAAAGAGCCTTGGAGTCTGATTGGGCTGTGCTGTCAGAAAACATTGGCCTTTGGGTACCTGCTGAAATAATTCACCAGGAACACAATGATAAGCCTGAGGGTGAAGAAGATCCTGGTAATTAAACTGAGGTTTCTTTGGGTAAAAAAATTATAATTTAATGTTGCTAGTGTCTCCTCCAGAACAGAAACAAGTTTATAGGAACCTGCAATCAATTTGAACCCACTTCTGATATCAGCTACCACCCCAACTCTCCTTTTACTTGAAACAAGAAAACATGATGAAGTTCATCCCCCATTTAGGCATTTACTGATGAAACAAGTTTATGTATGCTTGTCTATTTATTTATTTATTTATTTTACAGAGGAAGAGGTTCTGCCTGGCAGGCCGTTGTCACCTGAATGCCATGCTGAGCTTCATACTGATTATGGTGGTGTTGCTGTTAGATGGGGCCTTACCCACCACAAGGAAAGTGCAGCTGACTGCTGTCAAGCTTGCTTAGATCAGGCAAAATATGCTAAGCCTGGTGAAAAGAAATGCAACATATGGGTCTATTGCCCATCAGAGACGGGGTGCTATTCACCAGATATCTATCAACATAAAAATCAGGAGTGCTGGCTAAAACATGTAAGAATTAGCTTACTGTTTCATTATGAGCCAATTTTCATCAGGATTCTAACCAATCTAATGATGACGTTTCATTTTATCAAATTGCAGGCCGAAAAGCCTAAACTGAATTTCAAGGATAAGTATTCTGACTCATTTAGAGATTCCCACCCAAATGCGCCATTGATTGTTCCCTGGGTTTCTGGTGTTGTTAGTGCGTGATTGGATGTTACAACCCAAATAGGTCGATGTTAAACTGCTTGAGCTGCGGTCTATCGTCCTGTCACAGCTCCAAAAAGATGTGAAGCTGCCACTGCTGATACCTTTGATTAGGCACTCCTCACACACCCAGATCTGGTGAATTTTGATTTTATTTCTTTTTTTTTTTTTGGAAAAGAGAAAATGGCGAGGATCATGATCCTTGGTTTAAATGCCAGAACCATTTTGTAACACGGGGTGCCATGGTCCTGGCGCAGATGATTTGAAAGCTAGGATCTGGTGCCCGGGCAAGGCAGCCTCTTTTACAGATATTAGCCTTAGAAGATTGGTTCGGTTGTTTGTAAAAGGGATGGAAAAATTGAGTTATTGAAATGGGATGCGAATTTGCAACTCATCGCTTACTATTGGATTAGCCTCTTGTACACGTATCCCTGCTTCTTTTAGTCACCTATGGCCTAACTGGCTAACTTTAACGGGGGGTTCTGGATTGGACTTGAAGTGCAGTGCACCTTGCCATCTTCCTGGTTTATAGTTGCGAATCATTTCATGCTGTCCAACTCACAGGGCCCTACCTTACCTTGGAGCGAATTTTAAAAGAACCTATAAATTTTAATATTTTTGTAATTAAAATTTCAAGAGTTTTCGGTGGGACCTGAATAAAATTACTAGCAGGTTCCATAGATTTAGTAGTTGTGATTCTTAAACTAGTAATTTGCAGGTTACATGGATTTAATAGTTGTTGAATTTAGGGAAATATCTCCTGGTCAATACTAAAAAATATATATAAAATAATGTAACCTTTTTTTTTAATTAAAAATAAATGTCCCCATAACCAAGTCGTTTTCTTGGGGCAGTCCTTACCGAGGAAATGTAATACTCAAGAGCATCAGATTGTCGGGCCGAGCTCAAGTCGGATTAGCCCACATGGATTGAACCAATTAAACAAAACAATAAATAAACCGGCCCAGCCCATTATAAATCTCCCAGATTCCCACCGCGATATCCGCATTCCGCACTATGGAAAACGAAATCGCCTACTCGAAAACGACGTCGTGCTTCAAACCACTCACGTGCAGATATGGAGGCAACGAAGAAGAAGCAATCCAATCTGTGACGATTAGCGGCGGCCAGGGTTTTGAAATCAAATCAGAGCATAACAAATTGGTACGGTTTCTTTCTCCACTTTGCCTTCTCTCATGATCTGTATCTTTTATTTCTACATTCTAGGGTTTTTCATTTCCTTCAATTTATTATTCCGATCGTTTAATTAATTGAATCTCTTGTTTTTTTTTTGTTAATCTTAATTACCGAAAAATAACTAGAAGATCGAAGGTTATCAAGCATGTTGCTGTTTTAGTAGTAGACTTGACTTTTTTTAAAAAACAAATCTGCAGGGAGCAAGGTCTTTTGTTTTCTGTTTTTGAAACCAGAGAGTGTTCAACTTGAATTCAATAGATATAGAAGTTGAATTCATATGTTTAGAAAAAAAAATAAAATTCATTTTATTTCTTATATTGTCATCACCACCTTCATTTCCATCAAAGATCTCTAAAAAATATTTATTTTGGGGAAACTAGTTTTAATATTAATTTATCCTGCTTAGTTTAGTGCAGTAAATCAGAGTGTTTGGCCTGTGATTTACTTTTGTATTATTCTTAGATACTGAATTCCATTTGAAATTCAATTCTTGACATTCAAAATGGTTGCAGACATGAGATTTCATTAAAACCGTTGAATTGAATTGAATTAAGAAGATTCAAACAACATGTTACTAACCGCTACTTTGGAAACTAGAGGATTGAATTCTTAAAGTAAGATGCTCTATTACTAACAGAGTAGGCGTTATTTATTAGATCCATATACTGCCTCCCAATTTTTTCCATAATAATGTTTGAGATTACCAACAAATTTGCTAATGTTATGCATTTTGATGTTTTTTCTTTGCATTGGATCTCAATAGATGACTCGTGTTAAATCATCTATTTGCAGCTTGTAGCGTTTCGGATCGTGTAAATAGCAGTATTGAACCATGCTTCACTGGAAGAATTCAATCCGAGAAACCTACTATGATGTTTTGTCTGTAAAAGAAGATGCTAGTTATGTAGAAATCCGGACAAGCTACCGATCTGCCATACTCAATTATCATCCTGATAAATTGCAAAATACACATCAGGCGTCTGATCCTGAAGATGAATCGGGTGATAGATTTATGAAGGTGCAGAAGGCTTGGGAAATCCTTGGGAACTCCATGTCTCGTGCAGTTTATGATAGCAAGCTGCGAGCTTTGAGGCAAGACACTGAAGTTTCAGAAGATATCAGTTTAGAGGAAATGATGGTTGAAGACAACGGAGAAATCTTTGAGATGTTTTACCAGTGCCAATGTGGTGATTATTTTTCCATTGATTCATCGGAGTTTGAGAAAATGGGATACATGTTATCGAGGGATGAGTGCCATATATCAATCGAGAAACCCGATGCTTTGCCAGCATCAGTTGTTCTTCCTTGTGGTTCTTGTTCACTGCAAGTTCGTCTTTTGATTAATGCAGACATTAAGGTACCGATCGGTGATAATTTGTAATGTGTCTCGCAGTAGATATTCTTTGGCCGATGGTTCTTCCCGTAGTCTGATTTTGCATGATTGTTGCAAGAAACACGGGAAGATTCAAATCAGCTCGATGATACTCCTCCATTTTTGTTCCCTTGTAAGCTAAATGCTCGAGAAGGAAAGAATGTGCAAGTGACGAAGTGGACAATTACAGACAGGAACGTGGTCATGTTTGTTAACTGAGAATTTAAAGTGGAAGTTCTGCAGCATGCTAATGTCACCTCCTGATACCACTAAGGGTGAAAATTGAGAAGGAACTAATTTACGAGAAGTGTTTAGAAATATAGTAATGCTTCGATTTTTAAAAAAAAAATTTGAAGTCAAGAAAAAGAAAATCTGAATTTGATATTTTTCTATCTAGAAAATTGAAAAATTAGTATTTTAGTTTCTAAAATTTGTATTGAGTTTAAAAAAATATTTGAGAGTTTTTCTTTAAGTTTTTCAACAGTATAGTTTTGTATCTACAAGTAATTTTTAGCTAGATGAAAGAATAAAATTATTTTTTTGTATCTTCATATTTAGTTAATGTCACAAATTTAATTTTTTCCTTGAATTGAAAAAATATATTTTTCTTATTTAACAAAATGAATTTTTCTTAATTTAAATAAAATAAAATAAATATTCTATAATTAGATCATCACCAATATAAAATATTAAGATAACTATCATAAGTTATGGTTTTGATTGTTTATAAAAAAAGGTTTTAATCTTGATGAATTTCTTGTTTTTTCGATGAAAAAAATTGTCTCCGTTCTCAACAAATAAACAAATTTTCATTTTTTATTAAAAAAAATTAAGAATAGAAAAAAACATTATCACTAAATACACCCTAAAAAACTCCTCCTTTTACTATTGGAGCAGGGAAGTAAAATTTTAAACCAAAACCGAGACAGGACGAGCACCCTCTTTGGATGCTGGCCTTGTGGGCTGTGCTCCACTGTAGGAAGAACAAGGCCTTTTGGGTTGCAATCAAAGAAGGCAATCCATCAAGAAACTCCAATGAAATTACGAAAACATAAAGCCGGCAAGCAATGAAAATTTACAGATTGATTTGATCCAAAATCCATTCGATGGGTTCCGGAGAAGGAAGAACTCACTGGAGCGTTTTTGAGGGAGTGAGAAGCATGGCCTCATCAACCCCAGAAACTCTCATGGCTGAAATCGACACTGCTATCGGCAAATTGGAATACAGCCGTGCCACTGCACTTCTCGACTCTCCATCACCAACACCCACCAACACATCAAAGACTAGCATGAGCTCCGATTCAGGTGCAAATCCTCAATACGATGTCAAAATGGCAGATGGGGCTTACAGGGCAGGCTGTGCATCCTTGGCTGCAGGGAAACTTGATGAGGCTTTTCAATATTTGAATGTCTCTCTCTCGAAATGTCCTCCTGATAAAACCTCTGCTGTTGCCAAGCTTCAGTCTCTTATTTCTCTTACTTCACAGCAACTCCAGAAATTGCCCACTTGACTCTTTCATTTTCGGTATGCTTTGCTTCTTTGAATACCCTTTGATTGTGCTCCAATTTGATGATCAGTTGTGAAGTATTTTAATAGTCTTGATCTGCAATTCTTCCTTCAATTCTTCTTAATTCATGTTTTTTATTGCTTCAAATATTCTCTCTTAGAGGTCAGCTCAGCTCTTTTGGCCCTATTTTTTTCCTTATATTTATTATTTATTTTGCAATGAAAGATATGAAACAAATCACAACATGGGGTCATGCTAAAGCGAAGTAATTTTAACTTTCGAGTGTCAAAATGATGAGGTTGCATGACCTTTTTTGGGAGGCCAGTTTGGAACAAAACTGTTCTTGACACTAAAGATTCTGGTTTTGAGGTTAAGGTTGTGTTTACTTTCCTTTAGTTCGAAATAAACTCATAAGAACTAACTATAATAACTTTTGTGGGCATTAGAAACCAATGGGTTTTAAATTATTAGTGCCTATTCACACATGGAAACATTCTCTAACTGCCTGTTCCTTTCTTAACTTGGTATTTGGAGCAGTTGGCTGTCTGAATGCTTTCCCAACTTCTCGTGCAATTATTTGCCTAATCTACTTGTTGATGTGGGAACAAGAGGTAGAGAACAGAGGAAATGGGAGTTGCAGCGAGCCATCAACGTTTCCAATAGTTGAGTGTGATCTTTATCAATGCAGTGTGTGACATGTTCTTCTCACTTGCTCTTAGCTTATTAGTGGTTTTGACGTCAGGATTAGGCATTGAATTAGCTTTGGAATTGTTCTGTATATGGAACTTAAATGAAATGATGGACCATTTAGCTGTATAGTTTTGTATCGTGATCATGAGTCTATATTATTTAATATTTGTTGTGATGTATCATTTCTAGCAGCTGTCTGTTGTAAAATTCCTTTTTACCCTTGTGTTGAGATATGTATTTTCTACCACCTTCAGTAGAGATGTTTTCATTTGCAATCATCTATATTTGAGTCTATTTCAATGTTTATTTGGCAAGAAGTATTAACTATTCTGACCATTTACCTTCAAGGAACGTGAACAAGTGAAGGAACTAGTCTTACTGGAACTTTCAGATGTAACCTGAGTTGACTTTTCTGTGAGTGAACAATCATCTATATTTAATCACACCAAAAAGAAAATCATCTCTTATGTAGGCGTAGGTAGCAACATCAGATGGATTTTCCTTCTATTCACTGCTAAAAGATGGTAAGATGTGCGTTTCGGAGGGTTTGTGTGGAGGTTGAAAGATGACAATTATCTTCTTTTTTTTTTGGTGGCATCTACCCTAGTTTATACATTTTACAACTTTGTTTGTCAATTCAAGTGCTTTGCTCTTTCATTGCTTTGTGGTTGCCCTTCTTATGATCCCGCATTAGTTCAACTTTTTCTCTGATGTAGATGTAGCAGCATGAGACAGATTTTTTTATTTTTATCATGCTGAAAGGAGGTAGAATGTGCTCTTTGGAGGGTAACGATGATATTCTGCTGGTGGTATCTGCACCAGTTTCTACATTTTACTATACAGTTTGTCAACTCAACTGCTTTGCTTTTTTCTTTTTTCTTCTTTTTGAGAATGGACTGCTTTGCTCTTTACATGGCCATGAGTTGCCCTCGATGGTGTGGATATGATCACATATCAATTCTATAACTCTGTCAACTCAGTGACAAATCTAGGCCTGGTTGGGTTGCCTGCGATGAACGTGTCATTATCAGTAAATAGCTTGGATTAGTAATAGCTTCTCCTGGATTTAGTCCTAGTGTGTTTTACTTCTGGGCTGGCTGTGGATGAAGATTGCCGACAGACTCCCATTTCTTTCTAAATTCTGTTCCTTCTCTTCAATATATTTTCAGAAACATTTTGTAACGGGTTGAATGCGTAAAACCTTGACTGGATCTGATCCAATCCAAGGCCTAGGATGCCATGTCAATCTAAAAATTGTCAGGGTAATCCAAATGATGATATTATTTGAATAAAAAATTAAATAATATTATTTGCAAAAAAAATTAATTTTTTTTTATTAAAGTTAACTCATCAAATCTCATGTTCATGTTTCGAAATGAATCCCAATCCTGATCGGGATTAATAAATATTATATCAACTGTTTTCATGTAGCAGCTCATTAAATTCCATATGTCTAGTCACATAGCAATCAATTAATACAGAGATGGGATCAAAATCAGTGGTCATGCTCTGTTCTTAGTTTCTGTAACACTAAAATAAATTGGAAGGACGTTTCTGGTTGCCTGTAATAACTTATACGGCGGTGCACCATTCTAAAGTCGTATCAAATAAAAAGCATTCGAAGTTGGGTATCATGTCTCTCTTCACTGTAACTTCTGCTTAAAGTGATTTCTCGAGAAAGATAATTAACACTCGTTTAAGACAACCACATGAATTGACAATCGAGGGTCCCCATAAGGATTTTTAGCAGACAAATGGCAACAAGAAACTTAATGGGATTTGTGACTAATTTGTTAATATGTCTTACTACTTTTTTAACTTAGTCTTCACCCCAAAGGATAGAAAGCCAGTATTGTCAAGAAGATGCAAGGCCACTATCAATGGAGCAAGTCAATGTGGACATCAACATAAACTCTTGACTTATAAATGATAGTGCTGTGTATATTTTCTGTACCGTATCATTAAAGTTGGAAATCCAACCAAACTGTCTTCGCCAAGATGAGTGTCTTTTACCATGAAGAGCCACCAAATCATTCTAAGAAGTGCAAATTCCTTGCTGCAACTTTAAAGGATGTGTTTTCGAATTGCAGCGCTTGTGGTGGACAGATTTCAACTCCAGGCCCGGAGGAAGAGTATCCAACTACTGACGTTGATGATGACCAGGAAGTACTCACGTTTTCATAATCGCAAATTTCATTTTTTAACTTTCCATCTTCCTTGTTAATCTAAGTGTTTGCCTTCTTCAGATTATTGTTTCAGAAATTCGAAGCCGGGCAATGGAGAAGTTGAGGCACAAACCCTTTGTTTTCACTGACAGCTTTTCCTGGGTATACTCTCCAATGACAGGAGAATTGTTTGTAACTCCGAAGGCTGTTCAACAGAAGGACGAGGATGACAGCAGCGAGGATGAAAATGATGATGCAAGAGAGGAATTTTTCTCTGTTGGGAGTTGTTTATCCTGCTGTTCGAGTGCTTTGAGCAGGGAAGTATTTGTTTCTGCCAAGACAATCTCCTCTCCATGTTCAAGCCTCAACGGGTTTGAGTTTCCAGATTTTCCAAAGCGTTCGATAATCCAGGAGTTCTGCTGTCACTGTCAGGGATGGCCATTTGGTCTATGCAGGAAGGCTGTGTTACTTCCACCTTTGCCCAAATCCCCTTCTGAATCTTGGTCCTGGCGTAAGGGTGCAAGGATTGTCAAGATAGCTTAATAGTTGGAGCATCCTTCATCCTTTTTTTGGGCTTGTTGGTAATGGAAAGCACGCATGCAAATCAAGATTAAATAGTAAATAATAAGATCTCGGTTACGAGAAACCCTCTGTATACCCCTCTACATTATAGCTGGTGATTGCCTAACTCACGAGTCATGCTCTAATTTGCTGTGTCGAAGTTTATGAAATTGGTAAAATCTACCTAACCTATCAGCAAGAGAAACAAATACATCTTATCTTTTAAATGATACCCCCTTGGCGAGCTTGCTCTTGGCTCAAAACCAAAAACCAGTCCTCTTCTTAACAAAAGGAAGAGCTAGTCATTTCAATCGTATTCATCTGCATCTGCAGAAATCAGGGAAGAAAAAACCATTGTTGCCAATAATAACTAGATCAATTCCTATCTTTGAGAAAAAAACTTTACAACAGATTTGAGTCCAACAATTATGCTTGTCATAACC
>Ga0325414_1003653_pt1 | contig 16047 bp, 4 predicted proteins | sample PopdelMetagenome_8_FD_206183 | JGI IMG/M metagenome (GOLD analysis project Ga0325414, IMG submission 206183) | Populus deltoides microbial communities from Bellville, Georgia, United States - Leaf-PdKOR-R3 | ecosystem: Host-associated > Plants > Phyllosphere > Phylloplane/Leaf | place: USA...
TTTGAAAGCAAGAAACCGATTTCTCTCTCTCTCGATATCAGTACCTGATTTTTATTTTATTATCGCTCTCTACTTAGATTTTATATTAAGAGGCAAATTCGCTTTTTTATTTTTATTTTATTTGTTACTAGCAGGGAACTGGCGATTAACTTAGGCATGGATGGCGTTCTTACGTGGGTGGGGCTGCTTCCCCCTGCCCCCGTCCAAATTATCCTGTGAATAAAACAAAACAATAATAAAGAAAAAAAAAATCCACTGCAGTTAATTTAATTCTTGCCAATATTGTTTCCTTGCTCGTTGAAAAGGCCTTTGTTCCTATGAGAGGAGAGTCATGATATAACTGTAAGAAATAGGTAACAGTGAAATTAACTATCGATTCAGTACTAAAAATTTAAAATTAAAAAATTTGCTTCTTCTATAATTTATTTTAAATTCTAGCACTATAATTATTAATATAATAGTTACTGAAGATTTATATAATTATTAATTTCAGGATTTAGTTGAGATATATATAAGCTGACGCAATCACTCACGTTAAAAAAAAAAAACCAAGAAATTTAATGAGAAAAATATATTTTTATAAAAAAAAATTTCACCTTTCCTAAGATTGACTATCTCTCTCTCCTTTTCCTGTATCTCTATTGAAAAAAGCATGCGCCGGTAGCTAAAATTTATTCTATTTCAATTACGATTTTAATGTTTCTCAGATTGGAACAAAAAAGAGTTCGAAAAATGTTTCTAGTATTTTGTTTCTTTTGAATCTTAATTTATTAGCAATATATGCATGGAATAAAGAGGGTATCGTCATTACTGAAGAAATATTGGAATGGGATATTTTGATGCCTGAAAGTGAACATTTACCCCTATAAATATATATTAACTATTTTAGATATTTATTAAGTTATTTATCTTTAAAAAATCTATATAAAAACTACTTCATTTTTCTAGACTTCAAATCTGTCATGGCTCATCTTTTTAGATTTTATGTCTAGACAATATAAAACTCAACACAAATCTTCCACAACACAAGACTTACACAAGGTTAAGTCTAGAGACTATCTTTTATTCTCTCTCTACATAGAATCATCTCACTTTTCCCGAGAATATCTTTTATTCTCTCTCTATATAGACGCATCTCGCTTTTTCCATTATCTGTACAAACATTATATTGATTTAAGTATCATAGTGTTTTTCTTGCAGGTGTTGTCAGGCTCACCAAGTCCTTTGAATCCAGCTTTATTAGCCCATGAAAAGCACCATTAATCTTTCTCCTGAGGATTTTCTAACCTTATTATTGGAGCTGTTTGTGGAAACCGAACAAAAAGTCAATTTATTTCTATTTCCCAAAAACTCTTTTCATGATTTACGAAATCTCAACACATTGATAGCTATGCCAGTGACTATGTCTATGATTACACCAATAACTATATCCTATATATGGGGCTATGCCAGCGGTTACGCCCACGACTACATCTACATAGCTATGCCATTGACTATAAACGATAACACCCACAACGACGCCCAAGCCCACAGCTATGCTCCATGGCTATGCGTTAAGGTTATGCCTGCAAACTACTATTATGGCAACTTATACACATAAAAGGTGTTACCGGAATTTGAGGGCTCTGATGATACATAAAATATAACATTATCCATTGCAAGTATTTTCTTCTCCATTCTTGGTAAGTCAAGTCTTCCAAACATATTTGTTTATAAAACCTGAGGGATCTGATGATACATGAAAAAACTACATAAGTGTTTTATAAAATATACAGATCATCATAAATATCTTTATAAATACACAAAATATTTAAATTAAATATGTTAAATATGTACTTTTTAAAAATCTATATAAATTGAGTTTTATCTTTTTAAATTCTATCTCTGTAGAAAAAAACAGAACTCAACACAAATTTAATACAGAACTTAAAAAAAAATTGAGTCCAAGAGAATACCACTTATTCTCTTTCTGGATACAAATACAATTCTTTCTCCGTCATCTATACATATATTATACTGGCTTAAAAATTCAAAGTGTTTTTCTAACAAGAGTCATCGCCTCCACCAAGTTCTCCGAGTACGCTTTTATCTGTCAATGAAAAGCATCTCCATTCTTTCTCTACAAGATTTTTTCCAGCCTCGTCACGAAGCTTTACACTTCTCTCTTATCAGGTTGACTCGTAGCTTACTTATTTTTCTGCAGTTTAGGATCACACTCTAAATGGAAAGATATTCGAGAAGCTAACGCGAGCATTGAGATGTGGAAAAGGAAAAGACTTGTAAAAGAACGAGATGATTTCACTTCTCGTCCGTCCATGGGATCAGATCTGTAAAGTTACAAAAATGCTTAGCAAGGAATTGTGAATCGCGGCCAACATCAAGAGTAGGATGAGCAGCAAGTTTGCACAGGATGCGATTACTTGCCTACAGAAGCTAAAACTTTACACCGAGGTTCCCACCAATGGACTGGTACTTGACTCTGGATCGGCTGTATGATGATGGAAAAGATAAGCAGTTTACTCTTTCCTTTGCACCTTTTAAGCCTATCCGTCAGTCTCTCTTTCTCCGTGACAAGAAGTTTCATGCAGAAGCATTGCATGAGCTCCTGGTCTGATGGAAAGTTTGGATTTATTGTTATTTATGTGGGACTCTCTTAGGGACATTAAGTGGCAACAGCAGAGAGGTACTTAGCAAGTTAACTGTTGATCTCCCATAGAAACATGGGGTGGTCAATCAGCTCTCCGCTTTGATCGTCGACGGACAGAAAGCCGCCACTACTATGTTAATTAGGAAGGCAGCAGAACTTTCTATAAAGCATTTTATATATAGATCCTTCAGGTGAAAGCACAACAAGACAGCACCGGGTATAAGGAGACAGAAAATAGATTGATTTAAGGATAAAACACCAAGAACACTAAAACTCTATTTTATTATTGAAATAATAATTTGATCAAGTCTGCTTTCTAATAAAGTTTATAATGTTTTTTTATAGATTTTTCATCTAAACTAGAAAACAAAATCAGTAAAGAAAATCAACACAAAATCCAACAATAAATAATAACTTCAAAAATAACTAGGGAAATAGTAAAATTAACCCAAACAACAATTTCTAAATTTAATTTCAGGAGATTCAACAGTCCAATGAGCAATGCAGTCACTCCCCATACGTAAACGGCCTGTAGAATTAATTTATTGTAAAATTTTAACCCGATTCCATAGTCAAATATTCTGTTATTGTTATTTTATGTCAATATATTTATCTAACGAGACTTTTTTTTTGTTCAGTCCTGTTAATTCATGAAAGCATCTCTCACATATTCTGTTTAGGGAAAATCCCCGTATAACTATACTACACCACTTCCCAATGTTGCTGGATTAATACTTTCTGCTGAGTTTAAGACAGAGCTGAGCCGATCTGACTTGTTTGATATTCGCCTGCGCAGGCTGAAGTATTAAAAGTTGAAAATGTTTCGTGTGGTGGAGAAAAGGGGTTTCGATCAAGCCCCATTGACTTGTCCTTGGAGATTCTATCCAATGTGAAGTTCGTACAGGAGACACGCTTGATTGGAAAGTCTTGGAAGAAGTCATTCAGGATAGTGGAAAGTTTGTGTATGGCTTGGAGGATGCCATGAAGGGTCTGGGGATCTGGGAAGATTTCATAGGATATAAATCGGTATGTGTTGTGAAACACCAAGATGCATGAGATTATCATAAAGCATTTGAACAGGGAGCAAGAGGCCGATCAGAGCAACTTCCAGGATTCAATCACACTTCGAGGTACAAGACGAAAATTTTCTGCTGGAACGGTTTGAGGATGTGTACAAGCCATTCGGTTGCTCACTTGAGATTGTCACAGATAATTCAGAGGAAGATCTCATTTTTGTAGAGGATTTGGTGGCTTTGGAGGGATCCTTCGCTATGGGCATTAAATCACTTGATTAACCAGAAATTTATGAAGACTCTGAGTAAGCGTCAAGATTTTCATTGCTTCCGCCAAAAGACGAGCAAAAATCTCTTCAGTGTGATGCTAATAGAGGAAATTGATGCTTCTATGAGCTGCTTCTTTATGATGTTTTTGTTTTTTCCATGCTTAGTGAGTAGGATAACTAGCAGAAGAATTTATGGAGTAATTTAGAACGTCAAAGTCCAAATAAAAACCTGTTATGCTTAAATTTATGGGATTTTGTTTTCTTATATCATGGTATTTAACTTCTTAGTTCTTTCTTGAAAATCCTCACTTCTTGGAGAAGCTTTCATCTCTTTAGAGCATCTTCAATCCAAAATGCTATTTTAAAAAGCTAAATTAGTAAAATAACATTTTGAATAGTATAAATATGGCTTTTTTTACCATATCTACTCTAATAAAAAAAAAAACTATTTGAAGAGCCATTTATATTGGAGTGGAAGAAACAAGTGTTTTATTATTTCTTAATAAATTTGATATTGTTTTTTTTTCACATGACTACATTTAATTGGTTTATTTTTTTAGTGGCCCCACTTTGTTGGTTTTAGCTCTTTTGAGAGATATATAGGAATGACATTTGTGGAAGAAAAAATACATTTTAGCATTTTATTTAGCACTTCCTTTGAGATGTGCAAAATAAACATAAAAAAACCAAAATAAGATGTTTTAATATTTAGCTTTCCATTTAGCACACTCATTGAAGAAGCTATTAGCTGTTAGTTTACATAAATGTTTGTGATTGCCAGTGCACTAAACATGCAGAGTTCAAATTTCAAGTTATACTATTTAAATTTTAAATCGAATCCAACTATTATGTTACTTCTCTTATTTGGATGGGCTAATTTACCTTAGAATTAACTATAAATTATAATATAATCCTTTAGTTTATCAAAATTAAGCAATTAATTATTGTAATATTAAAAATAATTAAATATTCTTTTGATTATTGTCCACTATGTTTAATTTAATAGTATTTTGTTTCAAAATATACTCAATCTCTTCGTCATTCTTACCAAAAATGACCCTTAATTGATAAAAAAAAATTCTGAAAAGATATGACTGATAATTCAAACCGTGTGAAAAAGGAACTGTTTTGGCTCTCTGGCTGTGGACGTGCTCGATTTGACTTCGCGCATGTTCGTCTATGAGACTCAGGAGTGGTTTGGTCTTTACTGCAATATGGTCTGGGTTTGGGGCTCTCGGCTCTGCTTGCCAAGAACTGTTTTGTCACTATGGACCCAGGCTCTCTGGACTGTGGACGTGCTCGGTTTGACTTCGCATATTTTCATCTTTGAGGCTTGTCGCACCCGATATCACGGCGGCCTTAAATATCTTTAAAATTTTTAGAAAAAAGAGATTTCTGGCATCCTGTTCTTTAATGGGGATATTCTTTGTTTAAGGAGTCGCCACCTAGTATTATGGTCACTAGGAACCCTAACCGGTCAATAGAGATTCTATGGTTTGGGACTGGTTACGTAAAAGGAAAGATATTATCACCCCTTAAACGTCCTGCTTAAGGCAGGCTGCATTGCTAGTTTCGTCTTAAATTGCTAAATGTTTATTAGTTTATGCTATGAAAATTTGCTTATAATATTCCTGACTCTGGCGTCAGTGAATATTCAACTACCAATATTTCCAACTCTAGCGTTGGTAAATATTACGTAGCTATAAAATAAATTAGATCAATATTTTATTTTATTCCCGACTCTGGCGCCAGTGAATAAATAAATAATAATAAATTTATTTTTTCACTGGGCAGGTAACCCATTACAATGTGACCATTTGGGCCGGTAACCCATTACAATATACCATCACAAAAAAAAAATCCTCGTATTTTTCAATCATTAGGCAGGTCGCCTGGAACAATTAGACCACTTGCGAAATTCTTCGCGTTTCTTTTATCATTAGGCAGGTTGCCTAAAACAATTTGATCAATTTTAAAAAAATAAAAGAAAAGAAAAGAAAAAAGAAAAAGGGTTGTCTCCCAAATGACTTGTTTCTTGATTTCTACATCTCTCTGTAAAGATTATGTGTCAATCTACTGTTTTCAAAACTAAAAAAAAAAACAAAAATTCTTTCTATATCTACTTTTGTTTATAAATTTACTACACAAAGTTAAAGAAAATAAAATTTTTCAATATCTTTGCATCGTAAATATTATAAAGAGGGGGCAACTGTCATAACCCAATTTTTGAACAAATAATACAAAATGAATGGATAAAAAATATATTTAAGAATGGGGTTAAAACAACACAAATTCAAAATTCATGGATGAAATTATCAAATTTGAGAGTAAATTGATTAGAAATTGAAGAATTAATAAGTTTGAAAATTTAGTTAAAATTTGGATTAATTTAATTAATGAAATTAAAAGAATTAATAAGTTTGTGGATTTAATTAAACTTTGATTTAATTAATTAAATAAATTCAGGAATTTAATTGAAATTAATCCAATGGTAAAATTAAAAATTTTTTGATTAAGGGGCCGATTCATAATCTGTCATTTTTTTCCATGCAAGATGACACCGTTTTGATCCCACTGTTCACCATCCCTTCCGTTTCGCAAGGACCAGACCGATTCAACAGGAAACAAATCCAGCAATTCAAGGCCACGACACCAAGATCTCTTGCCCATGATCTCGCTCATGGATTGATGAACAGGGGAATGGGTTTTCTGCATGCTCGGGCTCTATAAAAGGCAGAGCAGAGCAGAGGCAAAAGAAGATGGGGGGAGATTGAATAAAAAACCGGGAACAAAGACTCAAGCAAAACCCAGAAGGGGGGCCTCAGCAACAGGAGGGGAGCTGACGAAAAAAATCAACCCAGAAACCAGAGCAAAGACAGGAGGAAGAACACTGGAAACAGAGAAGGAGTGGAAGACGAATAACACAGGGGACAGAAACAGGAAAAAACAGGGGGAGAGCAGGAACCGAAACAGAAAAACTGGGGAAAGAATCGGCAGATCACAGAGCCGAACAGAGACTAAAACCTGGGGAAACAGAGAGAGGAGAGACTGGGAACGAATAAAAAAACCAGAGACGCAGAAGAACAAGAACATAGACAGAGAGAAATAGAACCAGGGGAAACAGAGAAACAAAGAACGATCAGAAAGTAAGAAAACGAAAAGGGAAACAGAAGGTTATTGTCCAGCCAGCACGCCTTGGCCATCACCATCGCCTTCATCCCTTTCGTTTCCTGCACTGAGGTAAGCGTCGCTCCCTTTGCATTTTAATTCACTGCTACAATAGCAGTGAATTATACCTTTGCATTTTAATTCACTGCTACAGTAGCAGTGAATTATAATTCACTTGCTACTGTAGCAAGTGAATTGTAATTCATTGGGCAGCGTGCGTAACGCACGCCTGCCTGCCACCCAGCCGGGTCACTGGTCTAGACCAGTGACCCAACCTAGTCAGCCCAGCCCAAAAAAAATATAAAAAAACTGAAAAATAAAAAATAAAAATGTGTATGCATGAATAAAAATAATCTAAATTTATTGGTTTATTCACTGACGCCAGAGTCAGAAATAAAAATACCGGTTTAAATTTATATTATTTTTATTCATTGTATTTTATTTTATTTAGCTAGAAATATAAAAAATATTTGCTTTTGTAAAAAATAAATTTATTATTATTTATTTATTCACTGGCGTCAGAGTCGGGAATAAAATAAAATATTGATCTAATTTATTTTATAGCTACGTAATATTTACCAACGCTAGAGTTAGAAATATTCGTAGTTGAATATTCACTGACGCTAGAGTCAGGAATATTATAAGCAAATTTTCATAGCATAAACTAATAAACATTTAGCAATTTAAGACGAAACTAGCAATGCAGCCTGCCTTAAGCAGGACGTTTAAGGGGTGATAATATCTTCCCTTTTACGTAACCAGTCCCGAACCATAGAATCTCTGTTGACCGGTTAGGGTTCCTAGTGACCATAATACTAGGTGGCGACTCCTTAAACAAAGAATATCTCCATTAAAGAACAGGATGCCAAAAATCTCTTCTTTCTAAAGATTTTAAAGATATTTAAGGCCGCCGTGATGTTGGGTGTGACAAGGCTCTAGGGTGGTTTGGTCTTTGCTGCAATATGGTTTGGGTTTGGGACTCTCAGCTTGGGTTGCCATTACCTTCTCATGGCTTCGGTTCATTCTCCCAGTTCTCGTATATATTATAACATTATTCGACTTTTAACCCACGTCATGTATCCAAAGATTTTAAATTTGAAAAACTTAATACTTGAATCCGTACCCATATCTAACTCTTGTATCCAATCCTGAGCAACATAAATTGAATATAAAAATATAGAAATTAAATGATAGTCTTTGAAAACACAAGAATTAATTAATTGTTTTTGCCGAGCTACAGGGCTCCCTGAGTGATAATTTACTCTTCACAGTATTTGTCCTTTGATATTGCTGCTGAATGATCTGCAGTTAAGCATGATTTTTAATTACGGAAAGCTGATCCATTTTTCTGCTGTCGTCACTGCTTCTGTTCTACAGAGGGTCTGCTAAGCTTATGGTTGCCAACGCTCTGATGTAGCTGCCACAGTGCTATTGAATTGACAAACTCAATTTGGATTACTGCTGGTAATTATCTGGTTAGCAAACTTGGTTTGTGCTTGTTTCTTTTGAGCACCTTCATGATTTGCAAGCTTGATCAACTTCACTATCGAAGGCTATCAGTTCCAAACTCTTCTTCCCGTTTGCTATCCTCATAAACCCATCACCACAGCAAAAAAAAATCATTTCTTTCTGTAAAATTCGTCCTTTCTTCTTCAATTTCATCTCCTCCACCAAATATCTACACGGTGTAGGCTTGTAACTTGCTTCGTTCTGATTACCTGGAAGGGCCTAAGCTTGGACCGCGCTTCTCCTGCATCAAATTCAGCGTGCTCTAGTTTAAGGTCTGTTTGCCTTGGGCCGTAAACCATCTTGCTAGTCAGTAGAAGGGCTTAACCATTTTGATGGATTATTAAGCTCAAACATCCCACTTTCTAATTTTCTTGATGCGGCTCTCTAAACACCTTATTTAAATTAGTCTTTTTGTATAAATTAAAATATTTAATGTCGAGTTAGCTAGATAATCAGGGCCCATCACTCATTTTCTCTCTTCCATTCCATATTTAATTAGACAACTCAATGTTAGGTTAAAAGAGAGAAAAACTATGAAATGCATCCCACTCGTGAGACTAATTCAACATTTGAAACGGAAAAACTTGTTTGAATAATATGGGATAAATAGGAGGGTCATATTAAAAAAAAATCATCAATTGATTGGGACTGCATCAAGAAAACTACAAAAGTAAAGGTAGCTATGAGCTTAATATTGGCCCCATTTTGCTAAATCTATATAGGTTATAACCTCTGAAAATGACATGGACCGTCTGGAAGGTCGCATTGGGCTTGAGTCATCCAGTATGTAATCGCTGGTCTTAGTCAAATGGGAATATGGTTGCGTAAGTCAGCGACCACCCCAAGCTTGGCTGGATGAAGGTCAGACTCCCTGCGTAAAACCTATGTTCATGGTTGTTTGACAGAATAGCATGGTGGCGATTCGAATTCTAGCCCTTCAGTCGAACTCGATCGTCTCACTTGAAAATAAAGTACACTTGATGTATGCATATGTATTGATACTAAAATGTTCTGGGTGTGATTTCTATGTCATAATTCATGTATATTTAAGTGGTATTCGGTAATTATCATGTTTAAAACTAATAATATTTAGTAAATATCGTGTTCTAGAAACGCGACAAAATAAAAGTGTGCTATTTCATCAAATTCTTTTTAAAATATATTATTTTAGCAAATTTTTAATTTATCGTGTTAATTTAAAAAATTTCAATAAAAAAAATAATGTATAGATAAATCATTGTCGGTTAATTAATGTGACATGTGGAATCAAAAAGTTGTTGATTTTTTTTTTATTATTGTTGGCTAGACTTCTTGTATTTATTTGAAATTGTGGTATACTGTGTTTTTTAAAATAATTTTTTATTTAAAAATATATTAAAATAATTTTTTTATATTTTATATTTTTATATCATCTCATTAAAACTATTTAAAAACATTAAAGATATTAATTTAATATTTTTTAATTTAAAAAAAAACACTCAAAAAAGCAAAAAAAAAAAATCCCTTCTTTTTCTTAAAAAAAAAAAACAAGTGAGGCTTGCACGATGCAGACATAGTTAGAGTTGACACATGGAATTCCCGCAACAAAAGTCACTGCAATGGAGTTTTCTTAAGTCATCGTGAGAATATCTCTCCAATAATGGAAATTAATGTACCAAGTCATCTTAATCAGCTTCCAAATTATTGTCCTTCTTCAAGATTATGACAGAAAGCCAGCATTCAGTCATTCTAGTGTTTTGCGAAAAGAAAACATGCAAATAGCAGTCCATGTCAAACCACCGAACCTCGTCGAGAAGAAGATGTATCTTGTCTCTAAACTCGCTCAATACTCGGTGCACTGCATCCAATAATAAAAAGGTTTTCGAGATTGCAATAATTTTTTTTAGATATTTTTTAAAGATATATTTGTTATCTTGAAAATAAAATTTAAATGTTTTTTAATAATTTTAATGTCCTCATATTAAAAATAAAAAATATATAAAAAAAATTATTTTAATACAATTTCAAGTGAAAAATACTTTTGAAAAATTTCATGCATCACACTACCGAACACTTGGCCACTAAGAGAGAGAATTTTTATTTATTATCATAAATAAAAAAAATAAGAAATTAAAATAATGTTTTAACTCCAATACTAAGTTTGAAACAATTGATAATAAAAATAAAAATAAAAATTGTTTTGTAAGTGCTAGGTCTTCGACACAAATCTTCAGCCTCCTTAGCTTTAGAGAATGGAATATCAAAGTGAAAATATGATTAACAATCATCCAAGCATTAACAAAATTTATTTCTGGTCATAATGGGTTTCAAACCATCATCACGAAGAATATCAATTTTCCAATCTAACCAGACTAAGTTCGGTTCCAAAACCTTTTTTTTATTTATTTCCTCGAGAAGAAAAAAAATCTCGTGGAACTGGTCTGTCGAATCGAAACAATTCTAATTAATTAGTGCAAAAAATCAAGATAGTGTGGTGTGATTTTCCCGACCTTATGGGACAAGATCCATGCCATCTAGCTTAAGCTTACACGTCAAACCTCTCTTAATTTTATCAGTGGACTCATGAACTGCAAACCCATAATAGATTTGAGGTCATAATTAAGATTTGAACTAGAAATATTCAAAAGCAACGTGTTCTTTATTTATCGTTGATTAGTTTCTCAAACATAATTAGTTATCCCAACGATTGAATGATTGGTTTTTTTTGTGTATATATAGATATATATATATATATATATATATATATATATATATATAGAGAGAGAGAGAGAGAGAGAGAGAGAGCATTGAAGGAGTCAAATATTATTTGATTCCATAGCACACAGTTTGAAAGACCGAAGGAGGCATGTGCTTACATGAGTCCTTTGTCTTTAGACGAAACACCCTCGCAAGATCACATGAAAGTTGAGACAAATAATGAGTCCATTTTTGCATATATATATATTCACACACACACACACAACACATGAGTGCACATCTGACATATCTCGCATGTGTTGAGCAATGGCACATGCACGTAACAGAGAGAGACCAGTAGTGTATATATATATGTGTGTGTGTCAGCAAATACTCAAGAAATTCTGCCGATGACTTTACATTTTCCCTTTTGATAAAAACTGAAGTGATTGTTCTTGTTGCTGGATCTGTTTTCTAAATTGTTTTTTATTTGACAAAAACATTAAATTAATATTTTTGAATATTTAATTGTCTATTATTTTAAGATATTCTTAATCAAAAATCACTCTTAAACCTCAGGCACGCACAGAATGAAAGTTGAGAGCTCATCAACTGCATCTCGAGACTGGAAAGTTCGGAGCTAGGGTGGATCTTGATGAAATTTTATTTGTGTGTTCTGTTAAGATGAATGTGCCTGCATGTTTCTGTCCTTGCAGCTTGATCTCAGCATCCAAACTAATTCAGGAAAGAAAATTGTTAGCTGTACAAGTCCTACATAAAGAAAGCCGGACCTCACATTGTAGGTACAGTTAGGGAGTAGCTAGGCACTGAAATGGCACCACGAGGGCTTGTAAAATAATTACTCTATTAATTTGTTAGCTTTTCTGACAGGCTACAGGCTCTCGTCATATGCAGTTAGTCCTCACCCAAATCCTTTGCATTTTCTAATTCAAGTTCCCAGGCTTGCTTACCATTGTATATAAATGTTCTTCGAGCAAATGGATGGCAAACAAAATGATGCAAGGCTTAAAATCCAACCAGGTATATAATTTTGGGATGGTGATAAGGTGTTTTTTAAAAAATATTTTTTATTTTTTATATTAATACATCAAAATAATATAATATGAAAATATAAAAAATCTAATTTTAAATAATAAAAAAATTAATTTTTTTAAAGTATTTTTGAAACCTGAAATCAAGTCTAAACTCGTTAATTTGACTCGGTGGAGGCAGACATGGATCACTGTATTGCTTTAATTATCAGTAAGATTCATTTAAATGCATTGATTCAGCTACTTCAAGAAAACAATTTCATACGAACTAGTGGGACATAAGCTCATATAACTCATGTTTATGCAAACGCAACAACTTCAATTATTTTTGAACTCTTCGGACGCCAAATCCTAAATATTCTGGAGCCTCGAAACAGCACACGTTCAAAAATGTATTTTTCAACTCTGGCATCGTCCAAAACAAGTGCTGCTGCCATGCAAAGTTGGAGGCAATCGATCCACCTCGTAGTCATATCTTCTAACGAGATTTTGGTTGCATTCGACCACACTTACTTCACATTTAATTGCAAGGATATGGATATCCCCAGTATTTAGAGCATTCGGGCATGGTGATAGAATCAACACGCACATATATATAATAATTGAAATGAGATTTTTTTTTTTTTTTGATTCGAGGAAACCTCACCCCACCGGAAATCGTACTTTGTGGGCTCAGATGAGGGAGTAAAACCTCGGCTGTCCCAGGCTCTTACAAGAGGTGCACGCTCTGACTCGAACTCGAGACCTGCTGTGCAGATCTCAAACCCTTTGCTGTCACGCTACACCCCTTGAAGACAATTAAAATGAGATGTTATGTAAGTATTGTCGATTTTTCTCTATTTAATAAAATAACAAATTAAAAATAGTTTTTTATGGTAGTCATAATGTTTGGATTGGTTTGAAAAATCATAATTTTTAGTTTGATTTGCTATGGTTCATAAAAAAAAAAGTTAATTTAAAAAAATGTGACTCATTAAAAGATGCAATATCCTACTAATATATATGCAATGAAAAATCACAACAATAAATATTATCGAAAGTGTAACGTTATAATATTTAAAATTTATAAAAATAACAGGAACTACATTACTTCTTGATATACTAATTTGATCATGTACCGAATGTGATTGTTATAAAAGAATATAAAAATATGAAGAGATATAACTTTTAATTTTTAATATGATAAGACATGATCTAAAAACATGATTAATTTATTAAAAAAAACTATTATAAGATATTTTCACTTGATAGAGTATAATGAAAGGATATAAAATCTCAACTATATAAGTTAACAGAGCACAAATTTAAAATTAAATGGGTTCAAGATTAAAAATCTTACTAGAAAAAAATGATGGGACAAATATTTGAAGAATGATAGTGGGACCAAAACCCATCACTTTTTAGGAGGATAGCCTTTCGAACATAGTTTTTAGATGCGGTCCGGTTTAAGATTCGGGTTTCAGGTTTTAACCGGTCACCAAGTTGTTCGGATCAATTTGTTTTTTTTTAAATTAAAATAACATCATTTTAGTAAAAAAAAAATTAAAGTCAGCGGATTACAACCGGGTTTTTGACCAAGTCTTGCCGGGTCAACCGAGTCGCCGGCTCACACCTGGTTTTTTCTTCCCCTGTTTTTTCTTTAACCCGGTCTAGTTCCAGCCCCGAGTCAGCCGAGTCCCGAGTCAACCCACCGAGCCGGATTTTAAAACTATGCTTTCAACCCGCAACCATCCGTTCTTGATTCCTCCTCTCGGAATTCTTGTGTCAAACAAAAGGGATTTGATGAGGAATAATCATAACTATTGATAACTTAAATTTCTGTACATTTCAGCCAAATTGATTAAAATACAACTAATTTAATTGAAAATATATATATCCTTTATTTAACAATCTATCTAGTTTCCTGTTAAATAACACATCAGTTGCGCATAGTGCATTATAAAATATAAAAAACACATGAGATTAAAATCATTAGATCGTTAAAAACTCGTCCCAGTAATTTCAATATAAAAAACATCATTTACAGTATCATAAAATATAACCAAGAAATCAACCCCTAATTTCTTATGATTTTTGAGTCATTCTTTCTGATTCTTAAGAAAAAACAATAGTTTCTATATATATTTATACATAACGTCTAAATAAAATGGATAAAATGTAACCAAAAAAAGGCTTAAATTAAAAAATTATCTATAATTCAAGGATTACAGTAAACAATAATTCTGGAGGTTTTGATTAAAACAAACAAACAAATGACATAAACTATTTAGTGGTTAGTACCACGTACGATAAAATAGCTCTATTAACTAAACAAACAAGGTGATTCTCATGTTACAGTAAGAACTACATGATTTGCTTAAGATTTGTCGTGGACTGGATTAACAAATTAATATAAAAATATATTCAGATATTATTAAAAATATAAAAATATATTATTAACACATTTTATAGTTAACCATTAGCGAATGATCTGATATAATTTAGGTAACTCGACAAATGTAAAAATAATCTAAATTACTAGTAAAATTATAATTTAACTAAAAACAATTCAAGACATTATCTTATTTTTTAAAATAGTAAGATAACATGTTGGATTGTCTCAAGTCAACCTGATAAATCTATGATAAGATTCATAAAACCATAATATCTTTATGTAAAAAAAATTAAAATAAATTATAAAACATAATTTATTATTAACCCAATATTGATCAATGAAATTAAAAAAAACTTAATTAAAAAAAGATATAAAATTTACTCGAGTCAACTTGTCAAACTCGTAATCCATGTGACAGGACTAAGATAACCCTATGAAAAATAAATTGAAACAAAAATAAAGCTTAATTCTCAATCAATCCAATGTTAAAGGATGACATGAAAAAAAAAACAATAAAAAAACAACACACAAAATGGCCCCAGTTGATATGGGTTAACTAACTAAACTTGTTATCTAGGTTATGAGATTAAGATAATCTTGTAGAAAATAAATCAAAATAAATTATTAAGTTTAACTCTCAATCAATTCAATATTGAATGATGAAATTGAAAAATAATTTAATTAAAAAAAATCTAAAAAACTTAAGTTAACCTATATTAACATATCAAACTCACATCCTAAATTATAAAATCAGGATAACTTGAATGAAAATAAAACCAAACATTTCATCTCCAATAAACAAGAATAAAATTAAAAAATAATCTGAAAAATAAGAAAAGATAACAGTGAATTCGTCTCTTCTTTTAGTTCCTGTTAAACGAGAAATAGACCAATTTATAGTGTATATTACTTTCAAAACTCGTTATTGGGGCATTTGCGCAAATTTTCAAAGTAGAGGAGCCATATCTCTATTTTAGGATACTCAGGGGGGCGTTAAAATAATTTCCATATTAATTAATTTCCGCCGAAATACCACCTGACGCTTTTTTTTTTTTCTTTGAGAAATACGGAAATACCACCGGTTTAATTGTTACTAAAAAAAAAAAAAAAAAACTTTTTTATATTGTGCTAGTGCTAGAGATACAAGAAGATAGACACTGACCAATAAATACTACCTGTCAAACCCTTATTTCTTCCTCTGGCTAGCTCTTCCCCTCTCTCTTGTCACTCCTTGTACAACAAAACCCAGCACCAGCCCTTCGATCTGATTCTTGATGTTCAGGTCTTGATCGGAAGCTACAAATCTAGCGAAGCAACATTCATTTCATGCCCTAGAATC
>Ga0325414_1003655_pt1 | contig 16043 bp, 9 predicted proteins | sample PopdelMetagenome_8_FD_206183 | JGI IMG/M metagenome (GOLD analysis project Ga0325414, IMG submission 206183) | Populus deltoides microbial communities from Bellville, Georgia, United States - Leaf-PdKOR-R3 | ecosystem: Host-associated > Plants > Phyllosphere > Phylloplane/Leaf | place: USA...
TGTTCTGTTCCTATGGAAAGATCTTTCACCTTTCAAATACATCGTGGGAGTTTCTGGACGAATTCTCTCTGAGGTTTCCCCACTTCTTCCTTGAGGACAATGAAGCTTCGATGGAAGGGGAATTGTTGCAAGTAGAATTTCGTTTTGCTTATAAGCTGAGATTTTATAAGAAAATACTAAATACATATAATTATATTGTTATAAATTTTCAAATAAAATGAAATTCAGAAACAATTATTTTATAGGATAGAACTTACTAGATGAATCTAGTCAAATCTATCCGACTAAATCTCTATGTACTGTTTAGAACATATCTGGATCCACATGTATAATTTTGTTGTGATGCAAGTTGAGCTGAAAACTAAGCATCTTTCAAGATTTTCAAACATATATAGTAAACCCAATAATTCATTCAAACGAGAGAGAACAATGTGTTTGAAGTCAGGACTGAAATCTGCCAAGAATATACAAAAATTAGAGATTCAAACTATATAGAAGAATTTTAGCATAAATAATTTGTTTTTATTATCCTATTTTATTTATTTATTTAATGTTTAATAATTAGTTTTAATTTAAGTTTGTTCTATCTCTCATTAGAGATTATTTAGGAGTTTATTTTATTATTGAAATATTTATATTAGTTGATTACTAGTTTAGACTTATGATCGCAACCCAAAATGAGTTTATTAGGGTTCATTAAAGGAGACTATATTATATATTTTATGAGTTGCAGATACGAGCAGCAAGTTGAAGAATAAACATGAATTTTCCTCTTGTTTATTTGTGACAAAACAACTTTTTTTAGGGAAAAAGATCATACACTGATTTATTGAAGATTAATTAGATTTGTGGTGTTATTCATATACTTAGGGTTCTCGGATATAAGATTATCTTCAAGTCCAAGTTTTTTTTCAATACTTTTGGTTCTTAAACACAAGATTATATTCTATCAAACTTGATTTTTTACATTCTAGATCATTATCTATTTCATTAAAGATTACTTAACCACATAATAATAATAATAATAATAATAATAACAAAAAAAGGTCCGCATCATAGAAATAATTAACATGAGAAAATAATGATTCAATCCTGTTAATCTCCTCGTCTTCTTCTTCTTCTTCTTCTTCGGTTGCTAACTCTTACCAGCTATTGGTGGCCTTAACAATGAACTCTGGAACAATTCCAACTCAGCATGCAATAATGATTCAGCCTCCAATATGGTTAACTACTTAAATGAAACTACTCCATCTATTAAATTAATATATAGAATTATATGCTTCAATCATCTTTAATTATATGAGAAGGTAATCCATTTTCGAGGTTGTGCTATGCTCTTAGGTAAAGTTATTTGATATATATATATATATACACACACACACACCTTGTTAGCAAATATATATTAATTAGAAAGGGATAACACAACTCTCGGTAATTATCAAGTATTTGGGATATAAATCGTCAATATTCTGTTTTCTTGTCATAATTAAACATTGATCAATAGTTTTAAATACTTTTAAATGAATAAACTTAAATTGAAAAGGAGAAACACTGGCGTATATATCATGAAAACTTGTGCATACCAGACCAATCCAATTTAAATATTCCATATTTATAAATAGAAGTGCTCCAACATAAATCTCTAAGTTGAATTTGCTTGGTATTATGATAGTTTTTATAGTTATAATTTTAAAAAAATATTTTATAAAAAATATTTTTGGTTGAGGTTGGTTTGATATTTATATATGTTTGGTTAAAACTGTGGTTGAAATTGAGGTTGAATAAAAAATAATTTAATGTGTTTGGTGATACATATTAATATTAATGATTTTTAATTTAAATACTGTAGATTTAACTACTGTTGTTATATCATGAAATAAATAATATTTTATATAAACTTTTTTTTTATTATTCCATTAAACTATCTACAATTTCATCACATACGAAATTAATTCGACAAGGACTATAATTTCGATGGTTTTTTGAGCGTACAACAAAATCATATAAAATATCATCAGGAATAAAATTAGGATTACGATCAAATTCTGCAAATGCTACACCATCATACGATCTCTTTCTAATTTATGTAATGTCATTGAATAATGTTAAACACTAGTTTTTAGAATAAAACACAATACAAAAATTGGATTCTTTTTACTGTTCGTGTGTTTATTTTTGTGTGCACGGTGAATTAATTCACTCTGCACACTGTTCACTTAATAAAAGTGAACAATGCCGGGGAAGATGGTGCAAAATACTTCTCCTTAAACTATGTTTCTACCTATTTTTTGGTGGGTTCCATGTTTTGAAAACGCTAGTTTAACACTTTAACCAAACACAATTTTTTGTGGTTTCTTCAAAACACAACCGCTGTCGAGTAGATAAACACACTCTTTACTGTATACCAAACCTCAATCAATATTCTGAAGTTTTAAATTATGATAAAAAAAACAAATTTAAAAGATAAAGGATCAAAATATAAAACATGGAAAGGACACATGACCAATCTCAAACTCACAAAAAAATGCTTTATAGTCCACCTATTTTTCTTTCTCCTCCAATTCATTTCCTTTTGTTATAAGAATATTACTTTTTATTCGAAAACTTATTTTTCAGTTCCTAGATTTAAGAGAGAGTTGGTTTTTCATATTTCGATAAAAAAATAATTGATATTGGTATTAATGAGTTACATTCGACAAGAGAAATTTCATTGAGATATTTTTAGACCTTTCTCATGCTAGAAAAAGTAGATCATAGTTGAGAGAGAAAGAATTTTTCAATTTGATTTTATATTTTTGAAATAATTTAGAGGAGTTTTAAATTGAGATATTGATTTATTCACATGATAAGGATGTTAATTAAGTATTTACAAGTGAAAATACATTAAAAAATAAAATTTTAAGTTCAAATAATCTTACCCTAATTTTTCAACCCCTTTTGTCAAAGAAAAAAAAATAGTTCACACATGCAAACCTGACATGCGTGCGTGAACTTTTTTTTAAAAAGGATCAGGCCTCTTCCACCAACCAGGCTCAAGTATTTTTATAAAATTATCAAGTCTTTTTCTTGTATGTTTTTTCCTTAAATTTTGGTTTTTAGTTTTTCTACACAAATTGTTTTTATTATCTCATGATTAAAAAAAAAAAAAACAGACTTCAAGTATATTATTTTTGTATTTTTTAGTGCATTTGCGACATAATAAAAAAATATTATGGTTTTTATTAAATTTTTCTTTTATGATTCTAATAATTTTTATTAAAAAAATAAACATTAAAATTTCCGAAAATAAAATCGTTGTGCAATTTAGTAGTAGTAATTGATTATCTAAACTGACGGGCATTTAAAAGGACAGAGGAATCCACACGCTTCTCTCAGGTCCACAAGCAACCTGACTCCTGTTTTTATAAATTGACATGGCTGAAATATTTTGGCCTTTTCAACAAGTTTTCCATTTCCATTTTGTTCCTAATTAATAATTTTATTTTGGACTGACTTTATGACTTTATGATATGTTTCTCAATCAGCTCTTAAACTTAGAGTTCTTGAATTTTTACCATCCATGTATGTTTAGAGGTGTTTCAAAATATAATCATAGTTATTTTTTAAAGTGTTTTTTTATTATTTTTAACATTAATATTTTAAAATAATCTAAAAACAATAAAAAATTATTAATTTAAAATAAAGAAAAAAATAATTTTTTTTAAATACTTTTAAAATATAAAAATAAACATATTCTTTATCTGACCCGTGTTTTTTCATGTTAATATTAAATCAAATTGCCTATGGTTAATTCAAAATAATATTAACTAAAATTAGCTTCTTAATACCTATTTAATAATATCAATGAAAAAAAAAGATAATTTTTTTCTACAAATGGATGATGATTTCCTTTTAGTGTTTGCACAATAATGTAATTGGAAACTCTTACATAAAAATAATGTTCTTATCAAAGTCAAAACTTAGTTGAAATTTTAAAAAAAATTCAAATAATTGTTATTAATGCAGTATAATGTGGAAAGTAGATTATGTGAGATGGACAGCAATTACAATAATTTAATATAATAAGTGGCTAAAGATAAAAAAATAAATAATGGGAGGTGAAATTGAAAACAATTCATGCTTGGAGGACTTTACCATTTCAATTATCCGTTTTAATTTTGTATTCAAGTATTTCGACAAATCCCACACCAAAAAGCAATCAAACTCTCTCTCTCTCTCTCTCTGATTCTTGAATAATTCTTGATTCGATCAAAATCAAACACCACCTTCACATATCAAACTCTAATTAACGAAAGCAGCAGCAGCAAGATTGTTAAATCAATCCTTGAAAAAGACAACAATGGACGACAACAACACCAAATTAGGTTCTGGAGACTCAAAAGACAACACCAACAGTGAACAACAACTTGAAGAGAACCCAAATTTGAGTTCTAATGGAGAACAACAACAGCAACAAGGAGGAGGAGGAGGAGGAGGTGAAGGTGAAGGAGAGAGAGAGGGTGGTGGTCCTCAAAGTCAGACTTCAGGAAGAACTCCATTCACTAATCTTAGTCAAGTTGATGCTGACCTTGTTCTTGCCAGGACCCTTCAAGAACAGGTCTCTTTCTTTTTCTCAATGTTTTTATCTTTTTTATTGAAATGGATTGGTTTTTAAGCTTCTTGGGTCTCTATAATTTGTGGGTTCTTGTTGTTTTTTGATCTCACAGTCAGGTTTTTTTTTTGTTAAAGTTTGAATTTTGGTTTCAGTTGAGGGAATGAATTGGTTTTTTAGGTTATTGGGTCCGAGTGATTGGTGGGTTTTTGATATTTTTTGTGCTGTGAAAACTTGAGTGAAAGTTTGGATTTTCAATTTGAGTTTTAGCAGGTGTTATTTTCCCTTTTGGCTTAGCCAAGGAGATGAATTTCAGTTTTTAGGTTCTTGGGTCTTTATAATTGGTGTTATAATCTCTTGAATAGACGTTTCAATATCATCAAAATTTGAATTTTAATGGCTTTTTCGTATTTTGATAAATCAGGGGGGAAATGCGGTTTGGATTTTAGTTTGTTGCTTTTGAGAACCCAAATGGAGTAAACTTTAAAATGAATTGGTGCTTGATTGTTTGGCTTAGTTAGTTATGTTATTAATTATGAAAATACACTCAAGTTTCAATCAGCAAAACATTTGGTTAAGTTCTTCTCTAATGTGATGAATTGGCTCAGTTGATTCTGTTTTTCCATAGAGGCATTATTATCAAGTTTTAGCCTTTGGTTTCTCTAACCAAGAAATTTGGTTATGTTCTTTACTTCTCTTACTATGGTTATCCTTTTCTTCTAACCGTCTGATCTGATGTGCTTGATCATGGAGTAGGAAAGAGCATACATGATGCTAAGAATGAATAATGATGGGAGTGATTATGGAAGTTGGGAAGCTGGAAGTTATTTAAATGACTATGGGGATGATTTTGGTGATCCCGATGATGAGACTGATGGAGATGATGAGACTGATGGAGATGATGATGATGATGTGGATGGTGATGCAATTGACGTGCATGCACATGCTGACAATAGAGATGATAATACCGAAGTTGAAATTGACCCTTCCGTGTATTCCAGTGACGAGGCCTATGCTCGAGCCTTGCAGGAAGCTGAAGAAAGGGACATAGCTGCTAGACTGCTGGCCCTTGCTAGCTTAAATGGTAGTAAGTTTGAAAATTATAAAACGAACTATTGTTTTTGTATGTCTTTTTGTTGATGCCCATCTTTTTTCTTCTTTTTTTTTCTTTTTTTGTGAATGAATGAGTGTTGTTTCTTATGCAAGTCTGTCTTTCTGTGGTCTGTGTGTGTGTTATGCAACCTCTGCTTCTTTTGCTAATAGCTTGTAGTTACAGGAGACGCTGAGGAGGATAGCGAAGAAGATCTTGGGGATAATTCTCAGGTATCACTATCTGTAACTTGGTATATTATTTTCTTCCTACCTTTTTGGCATAGTAAGGATTTCAGTTTAACAATTTGGCTCTATGGTGTGTCATGCTATTACAAATTTCCTCGACTGTACTCTGTGAAAGTGAATTTGGCATTGCGTTTTTGCGGGTAAAAGCAATGGATTATATATAAACCTATGCTGTGTATATTTTTCCCAAGTAATATGCCCCTTAGTTTAGTGATACTAGTATTGGAAAGGTGACAGTCGATTTCACAATCATGAAGGTGATATCAATGATTATTTCTAGTGAGCCCTCTTTGATGGTGTTTGTTGTGTTCTCAAAACAGTTCTAACTGCTGCTGCTGACATACATTATGTGCACTTGCAAAAAATCATTTCAGGTAACTATTAGAAGAACTAAATTAATCTAGACCAAGACCAAGCCTATAAGCCTGAAATACTATATGGAAACTGAAAAGTAATCACAAGCTCCGCTTACAACAACTTAGGTTGTTGCTGTAGTATAGGAGCTCGGGGACTGCTCCGACTGGCACTTCTTAAGGGGTTGTTGTCAATGATGTAAAAGGTTAGGTATAACAAGAGGAGAAGGGTAGATACCATTGTGGTGCAGAGCAACTTGATGAACTAAGAACTGTGCAATTGTTCAGCCAAGGTTTGACTTGCATGATGCTACCGAAAGACTTTTAATTCTGACATTTTCCTTTTTTGTTGAAGCAAAAAGTCATGGAGCACTACAAATGGCTTTTTGCTTGCTCTTTGTCAAAGATAATATGATTCAGCGGTTTGCTTGATTTTGGTTATTGTCTTGCTCTAGTTTTCATTTTAGCCGCAGGCCCACAAATGCTTTTATGAAATCCAAGTGTCTTGCGAGTCTAGAGGTGTTTCATTAGCCATTTCTTTTCTTGTTAAATTTCAGTCTATTAAGTGGTATTCTCTAGTCCACAACTTTAATATGGGTGTTTTAATCTCCATGGAAGGATGCTATTGGTTTAGGTTTGTTCCTTGTTTTAGCTTTTCCTCAGGTTTTTATTGGTTGAGTGGGCATCTAAATGCAAATATTTGTGTCGAGTCCTCTAATTTTTCTTTCCTACTTAATTCTATTGTCCCCTATGGGGCTTAATTGGCTTCTTATTGCCCAGGAAACATGGGAGGAGGTTGATCCAGATGAACTTTCATACGAGGTAAGCTGGCTTGGACTGAGTGTTCCCATGATGCTTCTACGTTACTTTATTTCTTATAGTGTGATTCATTTATATCAGGAGTTGCTTGCATTGGGTGAAGTTGTTGGAACTGAAAGCAGAGGCCTTTCAGCTGATATAATTGATTCTTTGCCTTCGATAAACTACAAGGCAGGAAGCAGTCAGAATGGAAGCAATGATTCGTAAGCACAAATGCCCAATTTTCTTATCAACTGTAGTTATGTGATGATTGAAATGTGTGCTTGTGTTTCAGCTGTGTCATATGTCGTTTGGATTACGAGAATGGTGAAACTCTGACTCTGCTATCATGCAAGCATTCTTACCATTCAGAGTGCATAAACAATTGGTTGAAAATAAACAAGGTATTTTTTTTGTGTGTGTGTGAACTTGGTGTAGTTACTTGCCTTTTTCCTTTTTTTCTTTCTTGTTTTGCTTCAAACTTCTTTCTGGTGACTGAAATTCTTACCCTACCAACCTAACAGCACTTGGTTATCTCAACATGGCTCAACTGTTTTTGTCTTTGCTTTTGTTTTCACTTCACTACATCGTACATAATTTGTTATAATTTGTTAGCTATCGATAAAGAACAAATAAACCTTTTCCTTTTCAATCACACACGTAAAGAATTGGAACAAACCATAAGTTCAAGGGTGCCTATTTTAAAGTGATGCAGGCACCAATCATTTGTTTAAGGGATCTTGCTTTAGACCAACAACATATTTTTGTAATTACAGTTTGAAGGATAGTATGAATCTATTGCTTAATATTTTCCTTGTGACTGCAGGTCTGTCCTGTTTGCAGCACCGAGGTCTCCACTGCTGCGCACAGCTAGCATTTGTTGGCCCATCCTCTTCTACTAGTCATAGACTGCTGGGTTAAAAAGAAAAGTAGACCGATGTGTGCACCACTTGCATGATTGTTGTGCCAATTTGTATGCCATTTCCCAATAGGGGAAATGCCCAGGTGCGCATGTTTGTATTAATTCATCCTTTGTGTCCATGTAAGAAGCCAACCCTACAAACTGGTTTCTTTTAACGTTACTGTGTGGCCTCTATAGCAGAGCTTCAGGGATGAATATGGTCACATAGATTTAGTTTTTTTTATAGCAAAACCCGGGTTTTGTTTATTTTTTCTCATAATCTTCCTTTCAAATGAATATGGCCTCACCCTACCAAATTGAATAACAAATCTATCCTATTTAATTGGGTTTATCTTCCCCTCTTCTCTTCTTGTTTTCAGCTCCATACAATCGACCACTCGATTGTATTGAACGGATAAGACTATACTACGGAGCAGTTATGCTATTGTACTCTTTTAGATTTTCTTTTTTGGTGTAAGGTTCCTTGCAAGCACAAAATGGGAATCTCCAGGGAATTTGCTGTCTAGCCAACAAAGGCAATGATCTTAACAAGCTCTATCCATATCATGAATTTGTTGTCAGCTCTGCACCTTGCTCCATGTAAGCTGACATGAATGATGGGGTAAAACTTGAAAGCAAGCAACCTGATAGGATTGGACTGAGGTTATGCCTGCATGAAATGCATGGAAAGATAAAGATGATGTTGCTGCGCAAATCTTGAATTGACAGATTGAGAAGAGGCCTAAAACTTTAACGAGTTAACATCTATCATTAGCCCAAAGCCTCTGCATACACGTTGTCATTATTATCATTATTATTATTATTATTATTATTATTATTATTATTAAAGTTCAATCTCAAGTTACAAGTTACTTTTAGGTACTTTTATTTGATTCAAGTTTATTTTTTAATTAATTTTTTTTATTTTATTATTTAATAATAGATTAGTTTAAAATTAAATTTTATAATTTTTTTTAAATGTAGTTTAACAAATTGATCTAAGTTAATCTAGTTTATTTTTGTTTTTTTATTGATTGTTTGTCAATTTCACCTTCCAACAACTATTTATCATTCTGATTTGTCACAATATGATTTATCCTCACCTTTAATTTTCTTTTCTTATTTAATTTTTTTTAATTTTATTTTTTAATATTAGGATGTTTGGAAATTGAGTTTTGTAAATTTCTTTTTAATTTGTTTTCTTTGAAATTATTACAGTCTCATATATTTAGTTTTTTTCTTTAATTTCAATCTTCAACACTAGATTTGTTGGAAATTGAGTTTTATAGTTTTTTTTTAATTTTCTTTTTATGAAGTTATTCTGATCTTATGATTTAAGTTGTGGATTTAACAAGTTAGCTCGAGTTGACTTGAGTTGTTTTTTTTAATTGATTTTTTTTTATTTTATTCTTCAATATTAGGTTGGTTAGGAATTGAGTTTTGTAATTTTTTTTATTTGTTTTTTATAGGTTTATCCTAGTCACATGACTTAAGTCGCAAATTTGATAAGTTAACTTGAGTTGACACGAATAGTTTTTTATCTTTTTTTAATTTATTTTTTTTAATTTTCCTTGGCTGATTAGAAACTGATTTTCGTAATATATTTAGATTTTCTTTTTATAAAGTTATTATGATCTTTTGAACTTGGTTGCAGATTTAATAGGTTAAAACGAGTCGATCAAATATGTTACCATCTTAATATTTTTTAAAAAATTTCATTCAATAATTTATTGTATCAATATTTTAAAAATGTCATTTAATATAATTTTTACATTAAAAAAATTGATTTAACCCACGAGACAATAATCTAGGAAAATAAACTAAAAAGTAATGTAAAACACTATTCATTTCTTCATGGCATTACACTTGGATTGATATAAAGCAACTAGCTCTAGCCCCATTTTTTTTTTTTTATTGTTCTTGAACAATTATTCGTTTCAGACACTTAACCTTTTTTTTTTTTTTCAATATCACCGTCCCAGTTCATACAATTCTAAGCCTGATGATGAGTTTAGATTTGCATGCTACATTATATTCACAATGTTAAAAAAAAATATCTTGACATTGAATAAATATTTGATTTGATAAAATATTGTTTAATTTATCAATTTAGAAAAAAAAAATAAAAGAGCACAAACTACATATATCATAAAAACAAAAAATTGTCTTTTTTTTCTTCTTTTTACTGTTCATAAAAATACAGTTTGGAGAAGACGGGAAGATGCTCGGACCCGTCTCCCATCAGGTTGGATAAGAACCGAATTTTTGTAGGATGAGTTCTGATGGATATCAAAGAGGTCGGACCAAGTTGCCTTGGACTCACCTTTCTTCCGAGCCTTTAAAAATAAAATAATGTTCTTACAAGCTTGAGGCTTTTCAGGCCTTCACTTCCCCGTAAATGTTGGATCCTTCATCATGTTACCTAGAAATCCTAATCTAAATTTAAAAAGAACCCTAATCACCTTCCTTGATAAATGCAAATCAATGCTACAATTGAACCAACTTCATGCTCTAGTAATCACCTTTGGCCTCTCTCAAGATGACCTTTTTATGTCAAGAATCGTTTCTTTCTCTGCTTTATCTGATTCAAACAACACTGATTATTCTTACAGGGCTTTGTTAAATCTCCAAGACCCAACTATCTTTGAATGGAACTCAGTCATTAGGGGTTATTCAAAGAGCAAGAACCCAAATAAATCCATTTCAGTTTTTGTCAAAATGTTGCAAGTTGGAATCTACCCTGATCATTTAACATACCCTTTTCTTGCTAAGGCGACATCGCGACTTTTAAGGAAAGAACTAGGGGTTTCAATTCATGGGCATGTAATAAAATCTGGGTTTGAGATAGATAGGTTTGTTGCTAATTCTTTGATTCATATGTATGGTTCTTGTGGTGATATCGTGTATGCTCGGAAGGTGTTTGATGGAGCTCCTGTGAAGAACTTGGTGTCGTGGAATTCGATGGTTGATGGGTATGCAAAGTGTGGATATTTGGATTTGGCGCGTGGTTTGTTTGATTTGATGCCTGAAAGAGATGTTAGGTCATGGAGTTGTTTAATTGATGGGTATACTAAAAGTGGGAATTACGGGGATGCTATGGCAGTTTTTGAGAAGATGCGGACTTCAGGCCCCAAGGCTAATGAGGTTACTATGGTTAGTGTGCTATGTGCTTGTGCTCATTTGGGTGCTCTTGATAAAGGGAGGATGATGCATCAATATTTGGTTGATAATGGGTTCGAATTAAATTTGGTTTTGCGGACTTCTCTTATTGACATGTATGCAAAATGTGGGGCAGTTGAGGAGGCTTTCGCTGTGTTTCGTGGGGTCTCGCTGAGAAAGAGCGATGTGTTAATTTGGAATGCTATGATTGGAGGGCTTGCAACTCATGGTTTGGTTAAGGAATCGCTTGATTTGTATACAGAGATGCAAATAGCTGGGATTAAACCGGATGAGATCACGTTTCTGTGCTTGTTGAGTGCTTGTGCTCATGGTGGATTAGTAAAGCAAGCTTCATATTTCTTCGAGGGTCTTGGTAAAAATGGCATGACACCAAAGACTGAGCATTATGCTTGTATGGTGGATGTTATGGCTCGTGCTGGTCAAGTGGCGGAGGCATATCAGTTCTTGTGTCAAATGCCAGTTGAACCAACGGCTTCAATGTTAGGTGCTTTACTTAGTGGATGCATGAACCATGGAAAATTAGATCTTGCCGAATTAATAGGGAAGAAGCTTATTGAGTTAGATCCAGAGCATGATGGTAGATACGTTGGCCTGTCAAATGTTTATGCCATTGGCAGACGCTGGGATGAAGCAAGAATCATGAGAGAAGCCATGGAGCGTAGAGGGGTGAAGAAGACTCCTGGGTATAGTTTTCTCGAGATGTCTGGAGCTCATCATAGATTCATTGCACATGATAAATCACATCCTAGCTCAGAGCAAATTTATGCAATGCTAAGTTTTATTGTAAGCCAAATGCAATTTGGTGTTCTTAAGGAAGGTCAAGAACACTGTTTGTATGGTATAGAGGGTATTTGAGTTACTTAATTCTTCTTTAAATAAATCTTATTCAGGTTGCTAAAATTCTAAATGGGTTCTTCTGTTACTTTTCTTGGTTGCTTGCCACTACCATTCTCTCCGTTTTCTTAACCACAAGATTCTCTTTCCCCTCTGAAACTTTTCAATTGACTAACAGAATTAAGAGCACAACTGTCAAAGTCTAATTTCATATCCCTCTAGGCCACTAAACAAACACTGTCTTAACTCCCAAGTTATTAAAGAATTCATTTACCCCTTCCTTATGCTAGGGCCATAGAGAAAAAAGAGTAGGATCAGAAACACAGCACTATTCTTCATAAAATAAAACCATAGTTTCCAGATAAAGTGCATCTTAAGACAGTAGTGCAAACATACAAAGGAATATTAAGCAGGAATTAAGTCTGTCTTAAAAACATGGCGAATAAAAATATTATAGGTACTATGCCCAACACTTCCATGTGAGAAGCCCTTCTCCAAATCTGACAATTCTGCACAAATCACAAAACAACTCGAGTTATAAAAGGGAAACAGCAGCTAAGGCTGATATTGTTACTCTCACTAGCCATTCTTTCCTCACCTAGACACTAGAACCTTGAAGGCAGGGTTGAGCAAGCTGGAGATGGTATGGGTCAATTTGATGAGAGATGGTTGAAAGCTGCAGCACACTACTGGGTTCTCCACAGAATGGGAATTGATCCAGGACTTGCTGAGGTTCCACCGGCTTTGCTTCCATCGCTGCGTGCTGATATTCCAGCGCTACACGATGCTCCTGAATCTAAAATATGATCCATCAACCAAACAAAAAGATTACAAAACGGAGGTAAGAAATTAGAATATGGTCTAGACTGTATAATTCATATGATTCCAGCATATAAAAAGTTCCCAAATGAAATATATGGGGAAAAAACACCCTTACCCAGCGGTACATATTGCTGTTTTCCTCCTCCAACATACGCTCCTAACAGTTACAACAACAGTAAAATCAGATCCTGCTGTAGAGTTAATGTGCATCAAAGTGGGATTGTGTGTTTGAGACTAAGAGACTCACCTTCCTGCGAAGATTTTCCAGCTGCTGGTGCAAGAGCTCATTCTGCATGGAAATGAAAGAAACATATATAAACAACCTTAGAAGGATAAAAATCTAGGAATTCATATCACAAGAGTTGACTTCAAAAAAATGTAAGGCATACTTTTTCTCACCATTTCTGGATTGTTTAGTTACCTTGCGATCTCGGACCTTGATAACCGAGCGTTCAAGTTCTTGTTCTACTTCATCCAACTCCTCGAAAGGAATAGAGCTCGTATCTTCACCTGTATAGCGGCGCATGTTAGTTTGAAGACGGCGAGTCTCGTTCCTCAGCATCGCCAATTCTCCAAATAGTTGTTCCTAAGAATTAAGAAGGGAAAAGACCATCAAATGTAAAATTAATTCATCTTAAAACTTCATGTCTGTTGAGAATATTAATTTTACTTGGCTATCGTGCTCAGGAATGCGAGTTCCAGACATCTTCTGGTACCTCTCTATGAGTTGCTCCATCCTGCAACACATTACATTCTTCTCATATGAAAAATGTGCGTGTGATTTTATAATTATATGGTTACTAAAACATCACCACCATGAACAAGGACAAGGGTTCAGTCTGTTCTCTAGACTATATATAAGGGAATTGATTTAAGGCAGTTCTCAAAAATGGGAAATGAAAAATGACTCCCAATTTAAGGCACACCGCAAGCTACTTTTTTCCTCCTTATATAATATTAATTAATGACCTCATCAAGGGACTGCAATCATAACCAACCAGTGATGATCTGAGACTGAGATAACATTTATTCCACACATTTCATGCACATTCTGTACTATTTTCCGCTCTTTGACTAAGATGAACTCTAAAGAACAGAAGAAAATTAACAATCAGAAGTTGATATATTTATTAAACGATGCATGGTTGTGATCATCATAGGTAGGCAGTTGGTTGGATTTCCAGCTCTTTTTTCAGGGCTAGCTAGATCACAATTTACAGAGGATTAAGAGACCCAATCATTCCTTAGGATGATCAATTTACAAGATCTTGAACTGGTATTGAAAGGGAAAAAATGGCATCAAAGATAAGCTGCCCACGAAGGAAAAAGTAAGAAAAGAAAAGAGAACACTTCGACGGTGGAAAACCCTAGTTTGTCAGAAGCTTGCACAGAAAGTCAAGTCCTACTCATGCTGGTCAATTAAAATCTTTAATGAAAGTTATGGGGCTGGTATTTATCAGTTGGATCAGAATGCTGGGAACAAAAAGGGTCTTCTATGTATGAAACAGATTCAAGTCATCAAATGAAGAAAATCATGAAGATCGGGTACTAGAAAATCTAAGACACAAAAACATAACGAAACATAAAAGGAAAAAAAAAAAAAGAAGTAATTTTTATATGGGACCAGAAGGGGTCCAACATTGTAAGAAAAATCAAGTAGAAGAGCATAAAAAACCAGTGTGTTACACAGAACGAAAGCTAAGAAAAATAAAGTTTGGAATGGTACGTAGTGAGTAGTGATGAATAGAGGACCTCAAACCCTCGGTGCAGTACTGACACAACTTTCCAGTGCTGGAAAAGATGATGAGCCCGATTTGAGCATCACATAGCACTGAAAGTTCATGAGTCTTCTTCAAAAGCCCAGCTCGACGCTTTGAGAAGGTGACTTGCCTTGTTGTCTGGTTTTCAATCCTCCTAATGGCTATCTTTCCACGCCCCATAATTCTTTTGCCTTTTACTAAGGGAAAGAACAGAAGTAAGGAAGTCAGTGACCCTCTTTTCTCAGAAACCTGTCTTTCTGGTTTTGCAAGAAATTAACACACAGTTCAGAAATTAGTTCCAAAAACCACAAAAGGCATGAAAATTATAATGGAAAGTAAATGAAAAGTGAATTTGTAATAATGATGAGGAACTTGTAGCTAGAAGACACAAAGAAATGACAAATGTGAAGTAAGTTTCTGAAACCTAAAATTAATTATAACTTGGCATAATTCTCTAGCCAAGATGATAATCACAGAAGAAAGAAAACTTTCTATATTACCTATTTTTCTTTCTCTTGCTTGTAGAAAATGGAGAGTTTGTTTTTCAGAATACTGTTGGGATAAAATTTATGAGTACTAATCTATATGCAGACTGGCTCTTTACTTGAGCAAAACTACCAAAATGACCTCATGCATGAACTTCTGCACGATCCTTGACAGACAAGAGTTGAAAAGGACTAGTTAATCTACAAACCTTTTGTTTTGTAATTCAAACCAGTGGTGATGCAATAATTCATTGGTATAGATATGGTCAAATCACACAAAGGTTTCATGCGTGGCTAGTGGCATGGATTGTAATTTGATGGAAGGCATTTTCTTCCTTTTATTGTCCTGTAATGGGATCATGGACAAAAGGTTGCTGTGACATTTAACCACTCTCTGAGTCTGATCTGCCAGCCAACCTGAACCTTGCCAATTTGGGATCGTTTTGAAAATGGTCAGAAAACTAGGTTTACTAAGAAAAGAAAGGCAAGAGGTGTTGGCCAAAACCCATGACCTAAAAGGTAATAACAAGGTGTAACAATCCCTTGAGAGAGACTTATTTCTTGCATGGTAATTCGTATTCATGGTTATAGATGTTGAAGTGAAACTGATTTTCTACGCTTGATGAGCCTTAGGGTGGCTAGGTGATGATATTTATACGCATGATCATGCATGTAGTTGCATTATACATATATCTTTCAATAATACTGATACGATCTCTACCGAAGGTCTTTTTCCTGATGGGTACAAAGCAAACCCATCTTTAACTTTTGGCTTGAAAATTTCTCATACTACCACACTCGTTTCATATGCATGATCTATTTTGTAGGCGTAGGTCACAGGCTTCTATTTTGGCAGATATATACAGGGGCACATATTGTGCTGCGTGCATCTAGCTTGGCCACAATGGTGATGAGGCGGACACATTTACAAATCAAGCTGAAGAAAATGTTGTCATTCAAGATGTAAAGTACACATGCATG
>Ga0325414_1003658_pt1 | contig 16037 bp, 5 predicted proteins | sample PopdelMetagenome_8_FD_206183 | JGI IMG/M metagenome (GOLD analysis project Ga0325414, IMG submission 206183) | Populus deltoides microbial communities from Bellville, Georgia, United States - Leaf-PdKOR-R3 | ecosystem: Host-associated > Plants > Phyllosphere > Phylloplane/Leaf | place: USA...
GTGGGTCCCATGTTAAACCGTGTCCTGTATGTCCGTACAATGTCTTATAATAGCTGTTTGGAGTGGTGTTAGATGTTGGTTTTAATATTTTCTATTTTTTATTTTAGTTTATTAAAATAAGCTAAAATTTTTAATTTTTTTTAAATATAATCTAACTCCACAAAATAATATGTTTTATATCCATTAATAATTAATTATCACAATCATAATAGTACAACTTGAACTGATATGATGAGTTCACTCAAAATTTGATTCATTAATAATTATTTAAAGTTTTAATATTTTATATAAATAAATTAAAAAAATCTATGTGAATATAAAATATATTTTTTATAAATATTAAAATTTAAAATAATATTTAAAAAAAATTATTCCATATTAAAAAAATATTATGTTATTTTATAAAATTGAAGTATTTAAACAAAAAAAACATAATTTTTTTTTGTGAATACAGAGTATATATATATTAAAGAGTTTCAAATCTCACATTGAAAAGATATTATGCTATCCTTTTAAGTTGAAGTATTTAAACAAAAACAAAATTACCCTATATTGAAAAGACAACTTTTTTCTTGTGAACATAAAGTATATATACGAAAGGGTTTCAAATTCCATATTAAAGAAATAATTTTTTCTTGGTAATATAGAATATATATATTAAAGAATTTCAAATCTTACATTTAAAAAACATAAATTTTTTTCTTGTAAACATAAAGTATATTTACGAAAGGGTTTGAAATTTCACATTGAAAAAATAAAATATTTTTATAATATTTATATAATGAACTTTAAAAAGTATTAATAACTAACTAAAAAAATATAAAAAAAAGAGATATAGAAAAAAAACTACATTTGAAAAAAAAAAAAAAAACAGGTCTCCTCCGGGTTCGCCTGGGTCATGGGTCGACCCGCTGGGTCGACAAGGTTTTACCGAGTTATTGCAACAACCAGTCTTTTAACAAATCCGGACCGGTCCAGCTATCGGGTCGACCTGTCGGGCCATTCCGGGTTTAATATCCGTGAATTTAATTGATCTGAAATCTAAATTGATTTCTTTAAAGTAAAAAAAAACAAAAAATTCAATTGTTTTGATTAAAAAATTTAATTGCCTTGCTAACCTAGTTAAAAACAGGTCCTCAACCTCTTTACTTCTTATACATGTTATTGAGTTATTTATGACTCGAGTTTTGACCCAATTCTACAGTCAAGTTTGATTTTACAACCATGAGCAATATTCATTATAAAAATAAATAAAAAATAAAAAAATTTAAAGTATAAACTTTTTTTCACCAAACGAGAATCAAACAAAATAAATTAGCAATTCATTTCCACAACCTCCGATAAGATGTGTCATAACCCAATTTTTGACCCTTTTATTTTTATTTTAATTATTGTTTTTACTGAAAAAATTGATGAAAAACAAGTAAAAATAAAATAAATGAAGAATGAATTAAAATTTGGGTTAAGGGCAACATGATTGGAAGTTTAAAGATTTAATTAAATTCTTGACTAGTTTAATTAATCAAATCAAGGGCTTAATTGGAGAATTGATAAGTTTTGAGACTTAATTGAGTTTGGAATTAATTTAATTAATCCAATTAAGGGCTTAATTGGAGAATTGATAAGTTTTGAGACTTAATTGAACTTGGAATTAATTTAATTAATCCAATTAAGGGTTTAATTGGATAATTGATAAGATTTGAGACTTAATTGAGCTTGGAATTAATTTAATTAATCAAATCAAGGGTTGAATCGGAGAATTGATAAGTTTTGAGACTTAATTGAACTTGGAATTAATTTATTCAGGGATGCAATTGAAAAACTATCAAAGTATGGAGCTGATTCTGGTCAAATTTGCAAGAAATTAAAACCCAAGGACTGGACGGCAAAAATTCAAAATGTCAAGGATCAAAACGCAAATGGCCATTAACATTAACACTGTTCATCTTCTTCACCCGAAAAAAGAAGAAAAACGAATGCCTTTATTGCATTAAAATCCATGCGACTGCATGGCATTCTCTGGTTATAAAAACCAGAGAAGGAGAACCGGCAAAGAAGGGGGGAACCAAAGGAGGGAAATTATATAGAGGGGAGCAAATTTTTTGCCCCTGTTTCTGCTCAAAGAAACAGAGGCGTTCGTGAGGCACGAACGCGTGAAGAAAGAGGGGACTGGGTTAAGAAAACAAAAGGAAGGAATAAACGGGGAGAAGTATAAACCGAAAACAACAGGAAACACACAGAGAAGAACGAAACGGAGACTGAGACGCAGAAGATTTGGAACTAACAAGGAAAAACAGAGAGCACGAACAAGCAGGGAGAAGACATGCAGAAGAGACAGAGCAGAGGGATCCAACACAGAAAGAAAAAAAAAAAACAACGTAGAAGAAGGAACAGAGGAGAGGAAGTAGCGTCTGCCGACTAGAGCTAACCGGTCGTCACCATCGTCTTCGTCTTCACCCCGCAGCTGCACCAGGTAAGCTTGCATCTTTCCTTCTATTTCCATCTTTAATTACACAGTCACTGTGCACATGCAATTTTAATTACACCGGCACAGTGCACTGTGCACACGCAGAAGAGATTGAGTGTGCATCCTTGGCCCAGCCGGGTCACTGGCTTGGGCCAGTGACCAGGCCGGGCTAGCTGGGTTTAGCCCAGTCCAAAAAAAATTAAAAAATAAAAACAGAAAAATAAAAAAATAAAAAATGTGTATGTATAAATAAAAATAATATAAATTTATTAGTTTATTCACTGACGCCAGAGTCAAGAATAAAAATACCGGTTTAAATTTATATTATTTTTATTCGTTGTATTTTTATTTTATTTAGCTAGAAAAATGAAAATATATATATGTGCATATATAAAAATAAATTTATTTTTATTTATTTATTTATTCACTGGTGTTAGAGTAGGGAATAAAAATATTGATCTAATTTTTTTTGTAGCTACGAATTTTTACCAACGCCGGAGTTGGAATTATTCGAGCTCGAATATTCACTGGCACCAGAGTCGGGAATATTATAAACAAATCATCATAGCATAAGCGAATAAATGTTTAGCAATTGAAAACAAAACCAACAATGCAGTTTGCCTTAGGCAGAATGTTTAAGGGGTGATAATATCTTCCCTTTTACATAATCAATCCCGAACCATAGAATCTCTGTTGACCAGTTAGGGTTTCTAGTGACCATAATACTAGGTGGCGACTCCTTAAATAAGATATTTTTCCTTAAAAGAACAAGATGCTAGATATTTGTTCTTTTTCCATAATCTAGAATTATTTTGAGAGCCGCCTCGATGTCGAGTGCGACAAGATGAAAAGCCAAACACACACGAAGACTTGAATTGCACAACTTGCAATCCAAGTTCTGTTGGCTCCACTGCCTCCATCACCATCTAGAATATTCTAGAACAATCACCAATATCTTCTGATGTAATATATTCTCCAATATTCATATTTGTTTTTGTTTTGCTTTTAATCCACCAAGTAGTATAATAAATGAAAGAAAAAACACGAACTCTTGATTGCTTTTGTAAATTTAATTAATTAAAATTACCAAAAAAAAATAAACCACAATAGTTTTTTTAAAAAAAATACACATTTAACCGTAGATTGCAATGTAATGATATCTTTTATTAAAACAAACAAATGACCATATAACTATTTTATGGAGTAAGATAGTCTTTTCGAGAGGATTCATTTGGTATTATATAATTAATTGAGAATATAACAATATACTAACTTTTTCACATAATTAAATTACATAAATACCTTTAAGATGTTAACACAAAAATAAAAAATGAGAGGGCTTTTTGCATCATTTCTGGTTTTTTTTTTTAAAAAAAACAAATACTACATTGTTCTTTGAGTCAAGAAAATTAAAGGACTCAAGAGATATTTCAGTATTTTTCTCATTTTTTGTATAATCTATTTGAATTATAGACAAATCAGTATTTTAACTAATAAAAATAATAAAAAAAGGGTTGTACGCATGCGCTAGTGAGTGGATGTTGTTTGTGCCCTTCAAGCAACTCATATGTAACATGTGCCGGAAGTATTCCGACGACCAAAATTGCATTGTCAGAAGTTTCCAATGGCAACAAAGTTAATGGGATGGAACATGTAGTCAAATTTGAGGTTGGAGTTTTTTTCTTCCCCCTTCTTTTCTCTCTCAATTGTGGCCATTTTTTTTTTTTTTATTTCCATGTGGAGTGAGTCAAATTTCAAACTTGTCCTCTTTTTTTTTTTTCAATTGTGATCATCATTTTTTGATTGGTTTTTATTTTATTATTTTATTATTTATTTTTTTATTTCATCCATTTTCATTTGGATTTATTTGATTTTTATATCAAATATGACACTTATTTTTATATATTTTTAATCATTTTCTTAATTTTTTTATTTTTTTAATTTTTCTCTATAACAGTTTATTTTATTTTTTTTATTCAATTTTGGTCCTTATTCTTTTAATTGCTCTTTTGTTATTCTTTTCTTAGTTTTTTTTTCAATTTATCCCTCCACATTTGATTTTACTTAGTTTTTTTATCCAATTTTGGTCCTCATTCTTTCAGTTGTTTTTTTTATACTTTTCTTAATTTGTTTTTCAATTTTTTTCATCAACATTTTATTTCATTTATTATTTTTATCCAATTTTGGTCCTCGTTCTTTTGATTATTTTTTTTCTCATTTTCTAATTTTATAAGGGTATCTCGGGTTGCGGGTTAGCCAAGTTAATCTAGGTTGTTTTAGATTATTTTTTTCAATGTTTTTTTTCAAAAAAAAAATTAATTTCATCTTATGACTTTAGGTTTATAGATCTTAAGCTTTTTTATTTTTTTATACGTTTTCTTTTTATAGGGTCATCTCAGGTCGCGGGTTAGTCAAGTAAAGTTGAGGTGACTCAAGTTTTTTTTTAACTTCGATCCTTTTTTCTAGGTTATTTTTTTTAAAAAATAAAATTTTTAATCTTGATCTCATATCACGGGTGACGGATCAGTAAAGTTAACCCATATTGACTCGGGTTTTTTCTTTAACGTTTCTTTTTTGTGTTTTTTTTTTTTGTATTTTATATTATATATGGTATCCTGATCTCATATCTCACATATTTGTCATGTTAACTCGGGTTAACTCAAGTTATCATCACCTGAGCATCTTTTTTTACATTAAAAAAACTTGACTCGACTTGCGACATAGTGTGGGAAAAATAAACTTAGAATATGCTAAAAGACCTTGGCATTTCACTATAGCAATGAATAGTGAAATGTCAAAGCCATTTTCACTATGGTCCTCAACTTTTTTTAGGCCTTTTTTCTTTTAATTTCAAACCTATTCTTTTCAATTTCTTCCTTCAAAATTGGATTTCTATGAACTTCATAATTTGTTTTGATCTCATATCTCACATATTTGTCATATTAACCCGGGTTAACTCAAGTTATCATCACCTGAGCATCTTTTTTTACATTAAAAAAACTTGACTCGACTTGCGACATAGTGTGGGAAAAATAAACTTAGAATATGCTAAAAGACCTTGGCATTTCACTATAGCAATGAATAGTGAAATGTCAAGGCCATTTTCACTATGGTCCTCAACTTTTTTTAGGCCTTTTTTCTTTTAATTTCAAACCTATTCTTTTCAATTTCTTCCTTTAAAATTGGATTTCTATGAACTTTATAATTTGTTTTGATTTACTTTATGTGGATTTATCACGGTATCATGACTTAAGTCGCGAGTTTTATGGGTTAGATAGGTTAACTCGGGTTTTTTTCTCTTTTTTTTAATTGAATATTTTTTTTCAATTTCATACTTTAACATTGGGTGTTTGAGAATTGAAATTTATAATTTTCTTTTATTTTCTTTCTATGGAGTTATTTTGATCTCCTAACTTGGGTTTTATAGGTTGACGCGGGTTATTTTTTTATTGTTTTTAATTTTTCTATTTAATCCTTCAACATTGGGTTGATTGCGAATTGAGCTTTATAAATTTTTCATTTGCTTTCTATGGATTATCACAGTCTTATGACCTAGATCGTGGGTTAAACGATTGAATTTGGTTTTTTTATCATTGTTTTAGTTGATTTATTTTTTCAATTACATCTTTCAATATCAAGTTGATCTGAAATTAGGCTTCATATTTTTTTCAGATTGCGTTCTATGAGATTATTTCAATCTCATAACCCGGGTCACGGGTTTGGTCAATTAACTCATATAGTTTTTAATATCCTTTTTTAATTGATATTTTTATAATTTCATCTTTTAACATTGGGTTGATTGAGAATTGAGTTTCATAATTTTTTTTTATTTGCTTTATATGAGGTTATCTCAATATCATGATCTAAGTTTGGTAGGTGAATTCGGGTTGACTTGGCTCTTTTTTTTAATTGATTTTTTTTTTAATTTCATTATTCAAAATCAAGTTGATTGAGAATTGAGTTTAATAAAAATAATTTTATTTGCTTTCTATAGGGTTATCATGATCACATGATCTGAGTAGCAAATTTGACAGGTTAACCCTAGTTCATCTAAGTCAATCGAATATATTGTTGCTTTAATATTTGAAAAAAAAAGATGTCATGTTGATTTTTTTAGTGAAACTATATTTTTATCAATTGTCTGGGTTGTCTTTAAACTTGTCAACTTGACCAGGTCATATTATATTAATTCTCATATAGTTTAATTTTTTTTTTTCCTGTTAAAAAACATATCAACAACACTTAAGCATTTTTTTTAATATAAAAAAAAATTGATCTGACCCGCAGCGAAACACGAAAAATGATCTAGTCTATCTTCTAATATACTAAACATCACCAAATTTTAAGGATTTAAAAAAAAATAGCACAATAAATTAAAAACATTGATGAAATAGCATAGTTTAACCATCTAGGTGGTGACCCAGTGGTAAGAGCTTGGGACCAAGAAGTTTGCTCTCTCTGTGGTCTTAGGTTCGAGCCCTGTAGTTACTCATATGATGGCCACTGGAGGTTTACGTGGTCGTTAACTTAAGAGCCCGTGGAATTAGTCGAGGTACGCGCAAGCTAACCCCGATACCCACGTTAAACTAAAAAAAAAAAAGGGTAAAATGGTATAGTTTCAGCATGTCACGATTCTTAATTACAACATCTTACCCTGTCATGATTCGTAATCGCGACATGTTGGATTTAAACTCCAACCTCCCTTTTTAATATGGTGTTTTTATAAAAGAAATCATGAATCGAAAAACTTGACGTTTTCTTAATGTGGTGTTTCCCAGTCACGACCTTTTTATAAGCCACAATGGGGGAACCAAGATAAGCACAAATTGTGTTATTTTGTCGAGAGTTTTTGTAACTGTGTTATTTTGTGAAAAAAAATTAGATTTATTTGAAATCAATGATTATATTAAATGTTCTACATGCTATGCGGGGGTGTCTGGTCTGGGGGAGCTTTGATATCAGCTTCAATGGCAGGCGTCAGTACAATTAGTATCCAGTTTACTTAATTTTACAAGTTTGGTTTTTAGGTTTCTCTTCAACAGAGCTTCACCTTTTCTTTTTTCTTTTAACTTTCTATCTCAAAAGATGTTGACAGCAACCATGCAGGATTCATATAACATTCGAAATGAGCTTTTCAACCACGACAGTACCATCGCCATTCTCCAGGCCAGAACGCTGAACACATCTGTTCAACGCTGAATGAACACATAATATTGATCTTCGCATATTTCTATGCTTTCAGCACCACTCAATGCTCACACTCAGCAAGCCGAGGTCTATAAAATATAAGAAATCAGAACGGGAATATATCAATTGAACGTACTCATTGATCTTTGAAACAAAGCTGATACATATAGATGCAAAGCTCATACGAGCTGTTTTCACTTGTTACAAATCTCCCTTCACACACAGAGTAACATGTAGCTGAAGCAACCCAAGCAACTACATATAGGAATTACATAGTACATTCTATTTAACAAATCCAGAACTGGACAGCAGCAAATGCATCGGGATTCTTGGACAAAACCAAGCATCTTTTACTACTAGTAATAAAATCTTCCTCTTAATGTTTCGATATAGCCGCAAACTTTAGAAGGCATGGGCTTTAAACAGCCCGGAGCTGCATGGACTGATCAAACTCAGTAGCATCCACTATACAGAAAGTGAATGTGCAGATCAAATACCATGCAAGAAATCTAACAACTAGAGCAGCATAAGTTGTATCGGTAAGCAGATTTGGGGGTACAAGGTGGCAACATTAGCCACATAGTAACTCCAGTTTGAATATTGTGTTTATATAAATACCCAAATAGGGCAGATATATAGGAAATAACAGATGTGTTCAATAAGACACAGAACCAATGCCCGTATAATTAGGGACTTCCTCGGTGCTTGTAGATGCAGGTGGCTGAGGCGGAGGGTTAAGGCTGTCCTCTAGCTCCAGGAATGCTTCCAGCTCAGCCAATTGTTCAGGGCTTCGCTGCAGGAAGTATCATTTTGATGTAAGAATCAACAGTGTGTTTTCAATTTATACTCCATATGACTGGGTTTAAAACTGCAAGGCATGTTAATTCTATGTAATTATTTAAAAAAAAATGGCACTTCTAAATTCTAACCTGTGGAAACTGCAGAAACGAATCAACTGCTGGACTGTTTTCTGGTGAAGCCATCAAGCCACACAAACCACCTTCTTCAAGGGTTGACATATCAATCTTCCCCAAAGGATTTTCATTTTCCAAAAAATCCAAAGGCATTACTGTAGGAGAACTCCTTTCACCTTCATCGGGGGCTGATATATCTGTTTCCTTGTCTATATTTTGATTTTCAAAATCAGAAGCCAGTAGGCAATTTGTAAACTGAAAAGGCATCTCCATGGAAGGACCGGTTTCACCTTCAGGTTGAAGAGGTGATAATGGACCTTCAAAATCAGAAGCCGTAAACCAACAATTCTCATAGTATGACACATAATCAGAATCAGAAGCCATATAGTGGCTCTGTTCACTTCCATTATAAGCTGAATTAACTATCAGCTTATTTGGGTATTGAATTTCATAATTTGAAGTCATGGAGTGGAGTAAACGACCACTTCCATCATAAGCCGAATTAGAATTCAGCTCATTTGAGTATTGAATTTCATAATTTGAATTCATAGAGTAGAGTAAACCACTTCCATCATAGGATGAACTAGATATCAGCTCATTTGAGTTTGGATTACCAAAATTAGTAGCCATGGAGTGGTGCAACCCCCTTCCGTAATAAGCCGAATTAGACATCAGCTCATTTGGGTTTTGGTTATTAGTAGTCAAAAAGTGGCTCGACTCACTCGCTTCCTGAGCTAAGTTAGTCGGCAGCTCGTTTGAATTTGGATTTTCAAAATCAGAAGCCAGACAGTGGCTTGATTCACTTTCGACACAAGCAGAATTCGTTGTCAACTCACTACGATTTTGATTTTCAAAATCAGAAGCCATACTGCAGCTTGGTTCAGCTTCAAAACCTGAGGTAGAAGCAGAATGGTTTTTTGGTACACCTTTACTGGTTTTCTCATCTAGTTTTTTCTTCAATTTACAGAGAACATATCCCCCCTGCACATGTTGAAAATGAAAACCTCGAGTCATTGAGTGAATTATCTGCACATGAGAGCATACACTAGCAAAACCAAATTTCTAAAAGCAACCTAGCATTCAAACGAAATTTGAAAAAACACAACTCATGAAGCCAGAATTACTGCCTATGCACAAATGACTATTTCTTACACCTCGAGATAATAACCAATTAACATCCTGGTTTCCAATTTCGTAGAAACAATAGCCATAAATTAAGCTAAGTTATTTTTCCCTCTCCATTTAAGAAAATCGTAACACATTAATTCAAATCAGCAATTAACTAATGTTTTTGCAAGAAGACTAAGACCTCTACTATTACAAAATAAACTACTCTTCAAACACAGCGTCACTAAATTACATTAAATAATAATAATAATAATAATAATTTGCACTTACCAGATTAGAGAGCTTTGAATCAGATACGAACACTTCGTATTCATGAATGATCCATGCAGTCCTCTCGGCTTTAGGACTAGCTGATCTATAGAAAACCAAAGTCTTCTTAGTACCAATCACCTCCTTGTTACGCTTAGCCTTTACTTTAATAGTTTTGCCGGTTGGTTTCCAGAATCCGGCTTTCGTTCTCCGGTTAGAGCGTCTGCTGTTTGAGTACTTTAAATCGCGAGGGCAAAAGAAATACCAAACTGCATCATCGGACTTAATTTCCGATTTAACTACATAATAATCACTGCGTTAATCCACTATTGCGATAGAAACAATAATAAAAAAATTAAAAAAGAAGAAACGGAAAGAGGTGTATAGTTACCAGGTAGATCCCAGGGTTCATGTTTACAGACTTTGACCTCTGCGATGATGAGTAAATCTTCCAAGTCATCACCGAGCAATTTTGGCTTCAAGTAATTGCTAATCAACTCTTCGTCCGTGGGACGAAACCTATATCCAACTGCTGGTGCGGATGGCATTCCGTCTGTTGGATTTTCCATAACTAAGAGAACAATATGACAGTTAGAGAGAGGGGGGGAGATTAAGGGGGTTAAAACGATCATTCAAAAGTTGCATTACGAGCAAGATCTGACTCACCTGATTGGATCTTGCTATTCATTCCTCTTCCTAAAACAGGAAAGAAAGCCATGCCTGAGTTGAGATGAGGTTTGAGATTGAGAGGGAGGGAGGGAGGACCAGCAGATTCAGCAACCGACGAGTGACAATTTTTTCTTTCCTTGAAGAGGGGTGGGTGCTTGGGTTCGATGAGAGAGCGAGTGTGTGTGTTTATAATATACTGGGGAAGATGGATAGATTCTGTATTGTGAACAAAGAGTCAATAACCTTCCAGGAGAAGTTGTTAAAAGTAGAAAGAAACAAGAGGGTGTGCTGATGTGGCATATTGACATTTGAAACTACTTCGTTGAGAAGAAAGTTGAAGGGGGTGGGACCCCACCATTCGGACCCCCTCGAATGGAAAAAAGTGAGAGAAAAGGATCACTCTTTTCCACCGGGGCTCGAACTCCGCTCCAGCTTGATTCCCAAGTTTTCTGGGGCCCCACTCCACAATCTTCTGTAACCCTATCGAAAATCAAAAATCTTGCTTCCCGTCTTCATTCATTCTACCATCTTCTAGAACGTTCTCCTGATAAAAATGCCTCCTAGCTGGTTGTCGTGATAACCTGTAGTAAAAGTAGGATAGAAGAGGATGGATGGCTGGATTTTCTTTTGTTGTATTGCTAGCCTAATAGAACCATGCAAATTGCAATAACTAGCAGCAGCTGCTGCGGTAGCTGTTCTTCAGCAGCAAGATTATTTATATACCAAGCAATCTTGGTATTATCTTCCAGGTCCAAGCCTTATCTAAAACCAAATCGATCCTCAGAGCCCAAGTCAGGACCATAAACGGACCAGACTGAGGAGGCGGGTGGCATCTGGACTCTTGGGATGCCATCGGTGAGCATGGCCTAGAGATAAGATTGTCTCGTGGGAAGGATGAGACAAAAAAATATCTGTCAAGCTGTCTGTCTTATCTCACGAGGACCAAAAACTATACTTTGTCAAAAAGAAAAAAAAACAAGAGAGGAATAAATGGTTTCCTTGGTAATTGTTTAGGAAAGAAACAGTTACTGAACAGAAGCATTCAGGCAACCCATAAAAAGGTCGCATCCAGATACGATATGACATGACGGAAAACACAGTTCTTTAGAAAATTGATGAACAGATTTATCTACATTTGGAATGGTTCTGATTTGGCGTTTCACATTACAAAACAAAGACAATCTGGGATATACATAGTTCTCTCTTTGCCTGAAAATTTTGGCCAAGGGAACTAGTTATTCCCAGGGATATGGATCACTATAGACAGTTATTTCTGATTTACACGCTTCACTCTCTTATCTACCCCTTTATTTTTCTGAGCCAGTTTTATCTAGAAACGTGTCACGTTGGGATCCCTGGATTCTTACTGGAGTGAACACCACGGTGAGTGGAGCATGATCTGAGAGGGAATAATTTTCTGGCCACCTTCCTTTCTCAGCTTCTCGAGGGAATAGAACTGCTTTCTTTACATTGAAACCAATGGCTTCTTCCTCTAAGCCCTGTTCACAGTCCCCTGTCCTCTCACTGCAGTTTTCCTCTCTTGGCTCTGAGCATTCTGAATTCCATATCCTCCTCTGCAATTATTAAGCATTTTCGTGAGCGATATGTAACACATGAAGTGGTAGACACCAATCTAACACGGATACAAAGGTAAGCGAAACAGAATTCCACGTATTCTTAATATTCATAAGCATGCCTGGTTGTAAATTTAACACACAGCAATGCACCAGCTAGTACCATAGGTCAGGGATGTACCATACCCTAAATTCTTCATACCCAACAACTCCATTTCCATTAATGTCGGCTTGCATCCACAAATCTTCTGTCTCCTGGGAACTGAGTCCATAAGGAAGACCAATTAAATTTACCTGAATAAGATTAAAATATGGTAAGTTCATCTTTCCACTTAAAAGTGCACGTTTATTATCAAGCTGCTTGTAAAAGTACCTGGCGGAGTGCTTCACAGAAAGCTGAATATGTTATAAAATTGCCATGGTTGTCAGCCTTTAGAAATGCAAATGCATCATTTTCAACCAACGAAGCTTTTTGGAGCTGACACTGGAACCAAGAAAAATTACAGCAATCAGGAGTTGAAATCAGTAGATTATGTGCAGTTCCAAATCAAAAGACATTTATGTTATTGGGGCACTTTGCCAGAGCCAGCTCTAGGTTTTATGCCCCTTGATTTGTGAAATAAGGATGCTAAAATGTAATTCAGTTTAACTTTCCAATGTATAGTGTGCGCACACTACTTTGCATTGACGGCAAGAAGTGAACTGAACAGCATAGCCATATATACAACACGGTATGTAAAGTACTTTTAGGGACTTGGAAACTAGCATGATGATAACCGGTTCTTGACTACAATTTCAGTGAAGTTTAACGAATCTTATATGTCAGAATAGATGGTACATGCTGCAACAAGCAGCATCAGCTGTAAATATTAAGATTTCTTAGGCATAAATTCCTACTGTCCATGGTTGGATTGCGATTACTTAGCTAGCAGACAGTAAACAACTATGTCTTTCTTTTTTTCCTCTTTTTTTTAAAAAAGAAGAAGAAGAAGAAGAAGAAGAAGCTTCCTCCAAATAATTACTTAAGAAAAGGAAAATAAAATCAAGGATTTCCGAACATCCTTGTCTGATACATAACAATTGTCTACTATATCAAGATGAAAAATTGAACTAGTTTTCTGAGACACATACAAATTTTAGGAAGATATGAACTGAAGTAAAATAAATGGTCTTGACTCATCTGTATAGTACAATTCTGTTTCCTTTTCTAACAATATTATTCCATGTTTCATCTTCACTTCTCTAGCACAAAATATCAAACTGGCAGAGCGAGGAAGTAAAATGATCTGATGTGCTGGAAAATGATTGAAAGTAAAAAAGAACTGAAGAGTAAAATATGAAGAACATGTGAGAAATGATTGAACTCACCTTTATTATTCCAAATACTGCTTCAGACCAACTTTTCTTCAATGGTTTCCTTGATTTAATAGAATTACACAGCCATATGAAGTCAACACCACAGATGTTACCCCTATGATTTCGGTGGCTAACCCACTGTGTGATGCAGAAAGAGAGACAAGGAAAAAAAATTGAGGTAAGCAGCGGATTTAGATGTTGTTATCTAGTGATATGGAATCATTGGATTGGGACTTGAAACTTACCCTGTGAGCATCTGCATAACTGTCAGTATATTGATGGGCAATGTCATATGAAGATACAAACCCCTGAGACCTCAGGAATTTGTAAACATGTCCACTCTTGCTTCCATTCCAATCACTGGATAAAGCATCAAACAAATGAAAAGAAAATGAGGATGTCTATATTCAGAGGCTATGCAAGAATTATCTACTTCACAAATCAAGACGAGAAGCTCACCCACAGAGTAGGATTGGCATAAGGTTGAGTTTGTTTTCTCTCTGATATTGTTCCACATATTGTAGTATTTTGTAAACCTAGAAAAAAACCATTTACAAACCTCAAGGTAACTATTGGAACAAACATAGCAAAGAAGAACTAGGACTAGAAATTCAAAACGAAGTAGACGATTATAACTAAAGAGATATTTATATACCTGATCCAGTCTAACTACAGACAGACAGGAATCGTGAGGAAATAATAAGTGAGTGTTAACAATAAGAAATTCTTGCTGAGCAGTGCCTTTCCGGTTTTGTGAAAAGGGAAGCGCTGATTGGACATGCAGTAACTGAGCAACACGGTCTCCACAGTCATGGAAGAGCACCTCTCGACAATTTAGAACCGTCAAGCAATCCTTACGCACAGCAGTTAGCAGACCTGTGGAGAGAATAAAATTTCCAGTCCAATCAGCACTCGCTTGGAGGTCAGTAAAATCATATAGCAAAAAATAAGCATACTTAAGGGTAGAATAGCATACAAAGTGCAGTTTACATATGACTAACAAAATAAGCAAAAAGAAAATAATAATTCAAATTACTGCAGACCCAAGAAGATGGTTTTTCCACCTCATGGCCTGCCAGTATGTGAAGTCGGCTATCCAGAAATATGGCATGGCTAATTTTAATTTCATCATGTTTGTACGAAATTGAATGACAGTCAAAAAATCAGCCTGACCTAAGCTGATGACCAAAGATGTCTTTTGAAAAGCATGAGAACATTAAAGAAAAAAAAAAAGTTGCTTGCTTTAAGGATCCACATAGCCCAAGAAGAAACCAACTAAAAGAAAAGAAGGAGCTTAAACGGCATATTAATTACCATCTCCCCGGTTATTGGTTCGTGCAAGCTGGAAAGTCACATAGCCAGCATCACCAAGGCTCTGCTGGTACATATGCACAAGTTCTTCATTTCCAACCCAGAATTCCTACAGGAAAAAAAAACAAGATTTCAACACAGAAAAAAGCCAGCTAGTATAATTTTCAAATACAACAACCAACTCTTTTTATTTTTTCATACAAGGTTAGATCCACAGTGACAGTGAAATAGAAAGGGAATTAAGCACCCACCTGGAGACATATAATTGAAGATCTCTCGTGAAGCAACCAATTCAAAATCTTCTGGTTTCTAGAGAGCCAAACTGATCTGAAATTGCTTTCACGAACACTTTGATTCTATTTCACAACAAAATAAAAGCACACAAATAAATTCTTAAAAAATTAAAAGAAGATGAAAAACAAGAAGAATTAACACTAATTTCTGAATTCAAAAGGGACAAGAACAGACCTTTTGATCAAGTCGCTTGTAGATAGGAGCCAGGATGTTAAAAGTAGTGCAAGAAACACAAGGCTCATCAGTCATTGCTGAACTCGTTGAAGACACATAGCCACAACCACTGTTGGTTCTTGAAATAGTTCCATTTCCATTTAAAATATTACTCTCATTAAATCCTGAATTTAACTGACCCACGATGTTTGAATTCGCATTAGACTCCACGACCGCAACCTGTATCAATCATTCAATCAAACCCCGCGTTAGAAAGACAAAAACCCAACAAAAACACTGAGAAAATCGAAGCAAACAACAAAGTTACCATCTTTTAGTGTTCTAGCCACCGTAGGAAAAACCTGTTGACTTTGTTGAAGGAAAGGGGGAAAGAAAGGAGAAGAGAAGATATAGCAAATGAGGGTTCGGGGAAACTTGTGGATGGAGATTGAGATTATTTTCTCTGGCAAGTGTCACCCTCGTGAAGAAGCTTTTCGCATTTTATAGAGACCAGAAGAGAGAATCCCTGTGCTGTTTTTGGAGTTCTGTTTGGTATTGGGGTTGCTGTTGTGGTTGTGGTTTGAAAAAGGTTGTTTTATAAAAAGTATTTTTAGTTGAGGTTGGTTTGAAAAAATAGGTGTTTGGTTAAAACTGTGGTTGAAATTGAGGTTGAACAAAAAGTAGTTTAATGTGTTTGGTTAAAAAAATGCTTTTCAAATTGAGGTTATAAAATAA